>Ga0310345_10000642_pt1 | contig 47616 bp, 40 predicted proteins | sample HC15DNA20500_MG_FD_204667 | JGI IMG/M metagenome (GOLD analysis project Ga0310345, IMG submission 204667) | Marine microbial communities from station ALOHA, North Pacific Subtropical Gyre - HC15-DNA-20-500_MG | ecosystem: Environmental > Aquatic > Marine > Oceanic | place: Pacific Ocean: North...
GCCACCCCACCTCGTACCCTGCTCAGGAAGAGGGATGAGGATGTCTGCTCCGACCACCGAGAATCGCGACCCCGCGATCGACCCGCGGCGTGAGAAGCGCTCACAGCGCGCCCGCCGCATCGCCGAGACTGCCGGCGTCGGCTGGAAGGTCCTGCTGCTGAAGATCGTCGCGATGGCGATCATCGACGCGCTCGCGCTCTACTCCGTGCTCGTGCTCATGCAGAGCCAGCAGTGGGTGCCGATCGTCGTCATCCTGCTCATCACGGGCTTCGCGAACTACATCTACTTCAGCCGCGGAAACCTGCCCGCGAAGTACCTGATTCCAGGGCTCATCTTCCTCTTCGTCTTCCAGATCTTCGCGGCCGGCTACACCGCCTACGTCGCCTTCACCAACTACGGCACCGGTCACAACAGTGACAAGGACGCCGCCGTCAACGCGCTCCTCCTCCAAGCGCAGGAGCGGGTGCCCGATTCCCCCGCCTACAAGCTCACGATCGTTGAACAGCTCGGGGAGCTGTCGTTCCTGGTCACCGACCCTGACGGGGGCGTCGAGATCGGAAATGACGAGAACCCGCTCGAGCCGGTCGAGAACGCCCAGATGGACGGCGGCAAGGCTGTCGGTCTCGACGGCTACAACAGCTTCACGTTCGCCGACATCGTCGCGAACCAGCAGCAGATCGCCGCGATGGCGGTGCAGATCAGCGAAGACCCCAACGACGGGTCGCTGCGCACCCCCGACGGCTCCAGCGCGTACGTCTACCTGTCCAAGCTCGTGTACGACGAGCAGGCAGATACGATGACCGACACCCGGACGGGCACGGTCTACTACGACATCGGCACCGGGGCCTTCACCGCCGAGGACGGCACGGAACTGCTTCCCGGCTGGCAGATCTTCGTCGGCTTCGACAACTTCACGCGCGCCTTCACCGAAGAGTCCATTCGCGGACCGTTCTTCTCGGTACTCATCTGGACGTTCGTCTTCGCCTTCCTCTCGGTGGCGACGACCTTTGTGCTGGGACTGTTCCTCGCGATCGTCTTCAACGATCCGCGAATGAAGTCCAAGAAGTACTACCGGGTCCTCATGATCCTCCCGTACGCCTTTCCCGGGTTCCTCTCGGCGCTCGTCTGGGCGGGCATGATGAACCAGGAGTTCGGCTTCATCAACGTCGTCCTGTTCGGCGGCGCCGACATCCCTTGGCTCACGAACGAGTGGCTGGCCAAGTTCAGCATCATCCTGGTGAATCTCTGGCTCGGATTCCCGTACATGTTCCTCATCTGCACGGGCGCGCTGCAGTCAATCCCTGATGACCTGCAGGAAGCTGCCCGGGTCGACGGGGCCAACGCGTGGCAGGTCTTCCGCAGCATCAAGTTCCCACTGCTGCTGGTTGCCGTGGCACCGCTGCTGATCGCCTCGTTCGCCTACAACTTCAACAACTTCAGCCTCATCTATATGCTCACCGGCGGTGGGCCCCGGGATGCGACAGCCGGCGTCAACGTCGGCGCCACCGACATCCTGATCACGATGGTCTACAAGGTCGCCTTCGTCGGTTCGACTGCCGACTACGGGTTGGCGAGCGCGTTCTCGATCATCATCTTCCTCATCGTCGGCACGATCTCGATCATCGCGTTCCGACAGACCAAGGCACTTGAGGAGTTGAACTGACATGAGCGACTTCCGTCCCGGCGCCCCGGCCGCCAAGGGCCTTCTCGAGAAGGTCGCCGACGAAGACACCGAGATCACCTCGAGCCGCGACGGCGGCAGCGGGGGAGCCGGCGTCCCCGGCGGTGCCCCCGCGCCCAAACGGCCGTTCCGTCGCTACTTCCGCGAGACCGGATGGCGTCACCTCATCGGCATCCTGGTCGGGATCTTCGCGATCTTCCCGCTCCTGTACGTCATCTCGGCATCCTTCAACCCCAACGGCACGCTGCTGACGGCCAACGGCCTCTTCCAGCGCCTGAGTCTCGACAGCTATGTCTCGCTGTTCACCAGTGCCCAGCATCCCTACGGCGCGTGGTTCGTCAACACGCTCGTGATCGGGCTCGTCACGGCGGCCGGAACGGTGTTCCTCGGCGCGCTCGCGGCGTATTCCTTCTCGCGCATGCGGTTCACGGGGCGTCGCGTGGGCCTCACCACGCTTCTGGTGGTGCAGATGTTCCCGCAGCTGCTCGCCGTCGTCGCGATCTTCCTGCTGATGGTGGCGATCGGTGATATCTTCCCGGCGATCGGGCTGAACTCCCAGATCGGGCTGATCATGGTGTATCTCGGCGGCGCGCTCGGGGTGAACACCTATCTCATGTACGGGTTCTTCAACACGGTTCCGTCGTCGATCGACGAGGCCGCGAAGATCGATGGTGCGGGGCACGCGCGGATCTTCTTCACGATCATCCTGCGCCTGGTCGCTCCGATCCTTGCGGTGGTCGGGCTGCTGTCGTTCATCGGGACTTCGAGCGAATTCGTGCTCGCGAGCGTCATCCTGATCGATCCCGATAAGCAGACGCTCGCCGTCGGCCTGTACAAGTTCATCTCGGACGAGTTCTCGAAGAACTGGTCGGTTTTCGCCGCCGGTGCGGTGCTGGCCGCCATCCTGCCGGTCGCCCTGTTCCTGGCTTTGCAGCGTTACATCGTCGGGGGCCTGACTGCGGGAAGTGTGAAGTAACGGATGTCGGGCCTTCGCGCCCGCGCCGGGGCGGTGGTCGCCGCCGTCTCGGCCGCGGTGCTTCTGCTCGCCGGCTGCACGCAGGCCTCGATCGAGGTCCCCGAGCCTGCCGCACCGGATGTCGGCATCCAGCTCTTCCAGCTGCCGTGGACCTCTGTGGCCAAGGAGTGTGAGACAACGCTCGCGCCCGCCGGGATCGCGTGGGTGCTGCTCTCGCCAGCGCAGGAGCACATCGCCGCCGACGAGTGGTGGGCGTCGTACCAGCCCGTGAGCTACCAGCTCGAGTCGCGCCTGGGAACCCGGGACGAGTTCGCCGACATGGTGCAGCGCTGCAACGCCGCCGGTGTCGAGGTGATCGCGGATGCCGTCATCAACCACATGACCGGCCAGGACGAACCCGGCGCTGGGTACGCCGGCACAGCGTACGCGCACTACGACTACCCGGGGCTGTACACGGAGTCCGACTTCCACCGCTGCGGGCTGACAGCGAACGACGACATCCAGCTCTATAAGAACCGCGAGCAGGTGCAGAACTGTGAACTGGTGAACCTCGCGGATCTCGACACCGCGAGCCCCACGGTGCGTGCGACGATCGGCGCCTACCTCGAGGATCTGCTCTCGCTCGGGGTGTCGGGATTCCGGATCGACGCCGCCAAACACATTCCCGCGACGGATGTCGAGGCCATCGTCTCGCAGCTACCGCAGGGCACCCGCATCATGAGCGAGGTCATCCGCGGGGCCGGTGAACCGATCGCGCCTGAAGAGTACGAAGGATTCGGGGAGGTCTTCGAATTCACGTACGCCCGCGAGCTCACCCCGCCCCTCGAGAACGGGGTCTTCTCGGATCCCGTTCTCTCCGATGACCGCCCGCAACAGGTTCCCTCGGAGGCGGCCATCGTGTTCGTCGACAATCACGACACCGAGCGGGGCGAAGCGAACGTCACAGCGCGCGATCCGCAGCTCTACATCATCGCGAACGCGCTCATGCTCGCCGACGACTACGGCACCCCCGTCCTCTATTCGGGGTACGCCTTCAGTGACCGGGATGCCGGAGCACCCACGGATGCCGACGGCCGCGTCCTCGATGCGAGCTGTGCGGAGACGACGGGCTCCGTATCCGATCTCGCCGACGGTGAGCGCACGTGCGTGCAGAGCTGGCCGGCGATCCGCGGCATGCTCGAGTTCCGCGCGATGGCGGGGGACGCGCCCCGGATGCCGGGAGTCGACTCCGGCGACGCCTACGGTTTCGAGCGCGCAGGTCGCGGCGTCGTCGCCGTGAACGTCGGCGACGACATCCAGAGCATCGAGGTCCCCACGACGATGCCCGACGGTGCCTACTGTGATGTGATCACCGGGGGACCGGATGCCGCCGGCGACGGCGGGTGCGCCGGAAGTGAGTACTCCGTCTCCGGTGGCATCGCTGTGTTCGACCTGGACCCGGGCGCCGCTGCCGCCATCCATCTCGGCTCGAGGCGCTGACCCGCAAGAACCCGACTCCATAACTGAAGAACAATCTGAGGGCTCTGTCATGGCCGCGGCCGTGCAACCACGATTCTCCGACCGACGGTGCACCGCGCCGACCTCTCGAAACGGACCGATCATGACCACGCCCACCCTGCTGCCACACCACGACGGATCGCCCCTCCACGTCTCCACCCAGACGCCCGCGCTCGGTGAGCTCGTTCGCGTTCGACTGCGTGTTCCCGCCGACTATCCCGCGCTGCGGGCAGTACGCACTCTTTCCAATCCCGACCACGAACCCGCCTGGACTGAGGCGACCGAACTCGGGACCGCCGACGGCTGGAGCTGGTGGGAGGCCCCGATCGTCGTGCGTAACCGCCGGCACGGCTACCGCTGGCTGCTCGTCCACGAGTCCGGCCGCGTGGAGTGGCTCAACCAGGCCGGCCTGTCCGATCTCGAAACCCGCGACGCCGACGACTTCGCCCTGGTCGCTCACCCCGCCCCGCCGGAGTGGATGTACGACGCCGTCATGTATCAGGTCTTCCCCGACCGGTTCGCCCGCTCGGAGGCGGCGGATCGGCATCCGACCCCCGACTGGGCGATCCCCGCGAGATGGGACGAACCGGTCGATCCTGTCATGCCCGGGCGCTCGCAGCAGTTCTACGGCGGCGACCTCGACGGCATCCGTGAGCACCTCGACCACCTCGCCGACCTCGGTGTGAACCTGCTCTACCTCACCCCCTTCTTCCCTGCGGCCTCGAATCACCGGTATGACGCGTCGAGCTTCACGCGCGTCGACCCGCTGCTCGGCGGGGATGAGGCGCTGATCCGTCTCGTTGCGGCTGCGCATGAGCGCGGCATCCGTGTCATCGGCGATCTCACCACGAACCACTCCGGCGACCGTCACGAGTGGTTCCAGGCGGCGCTCGGGAATCCCGAAGCGCCCGAGGGCGAGTTCTACTACTTCACGGATGCCGAGCGCACCCGCTACGAGTCGTGGCTGGGCACCCCCACCCTGCCGAAGTTCAACTGGGCCTCGTCGGAGCTGCGTCGCCGATTCGTCGAAGGGCCGGATTCGGTCGTTGCGCAGTGGCTCAACCCCCCGTTCTCGCTCGATGGCTGGCGGATCGACGTCGCCAACATGACGGGGCGGCTCGGAGACGTCGACCTGAACGCCGAGGTCCGGCAGCTGACGCGGCAGACGATGATCGAGACGAATCCCGACACGATCCTCATCGCCGAGATCACCAACGACGCATCCGGCGACCTCACCGGCGACGGGTGGCACGGCGCGATGACCTACCCGTCGTTCGCGCGGCCGCTGTGGGCGTGGCTGTGCGAGCCGACGGGGACGCCCTACCTCACCGGCGACGGGCAGGAGCGGACGGAGCCGTGGTTCTTCGGGCAACCGGTCGGCGGCATCCCCCGCTATGACGCGAGACAGTTCGTCGGCGCCGTCACCCGGTTCACGGCGGGCATCCCGTGGCGCGTGCGGCTGGGAAACATGCAGACCCTCGACAGTCACGACACCGCCCGCTTCGCAACCAACGCACCGGCGGAGGCCATTCCGCTGGCCGTCGGCCTGTCGATGACACTGCCGGGGATGCCAGTGCTGTTCGCCGGCGACGAGTTCGGCCTCGTCGGCGCCGACGGTGAAGCGAGCCGCACCCCGATGCCGTGGGGCACCGAGTCGGATCCCGAGGTCGCCGCCCGCCTCGACCTCTACCGGCAGCTCATCGCGCTGCGGCGCCGGCATCCCGGCCTGGCGAACGGGGGTCTGCGCTGGGTCCACGTCGACCAGAACGCGGTGGTGTTCGTGCGCGAGAGCGCTGAGGAATCAATCCTCGTGTTGGCAGCCACGACGGATGCCGACGTCACGCTTCCTTCAGCAGCGCTGCTCGGCGCCGAACGTGCGGAGGCACTCTTCGGTGATGCGGCGCTGGCAGCCGCAGCGGACGGCAGTGTCGGCATCCGGTCGACGGGCCCCACGTTTGCAGCCTGGGCCCTCCCGGGCGTCGATGTGCCGGAGTCTCGGGAAGGATCGGGCGATGGCGACGCCTGAGCGTTTCGACGAGCTCAGTCGCGGGCTCGTGGACGGCGTTGCGCGGCATCCCGACCTCGTCGGCCTCGCGCTGCTCGGATCGGCATCCGACCAAGCCCGTGACCGCCGTGATGAGTGGTCGGATCACGACTTCTTGGCCATCGTCGCGCCGGGTCGGGGCCAGGCCCTGCGCCCTGACCTCGGCTGGCTTCCCGACCCGGATTCGCTCGCGCTGACGGCCCGTGAGGGTGAGATCGGCTTCGTCGCCGTCTACGACGACGGCCACGTGATGGAGTTTGCGGTGGCCGAAGCATCCGAGTTATCCGGCGCCGTCGCCGGGGACGCGACGGTAGCCCTGGACGACGAATCCGACACGGTGACCGACCTCATCGACGATGCGCGCGAGCGGGCAACACTCGCTGACCGCTTCGATCCCGCCCAGGACGCTCGACTCGTGCTCGTGAAGATCCTCATCGGTGTCGGCCGCGCTCGCCGCGGAGAGGTGCTCGTGGCTGGGCAGTTCGTCAGGACCTGGGCCGTGCAGCTGCTTGTGCGGACGATCCGTGGACGGTTTCCCGACCGGTGCGGACCGACGCGGGATCGGATCGATCCGCTACGTCGGTTCGAAGCCGACTTCCCGGAGCTGGCCGAGCAGATCGCGCGCGCCGTCGCGCAGGAGGTCGAGCCGGCGGCGCGGGCGCTGTTCGACATCCTCTGTGGGCTCGAGCGCGGCTGGGTGGACTTCCCGCGTCGTGCGGCCGACGCGGTAGCAGCTCGACTCGGATGGACCGGAGACTGATCAGACCCTGCTCCGTGAGCTGCCACCTTCGTAGGATGTCGGGGGAGGAGGTGGCATGCGTCCGCTTACCGAAGAGGAACTTCGCGCGTCGTTCGTCAACGCTGCACCCGACGAGCTTCGCGTTATCGAGGTTCCGCTGAGTGCCCGCACGACCGACTGGTATCACTTCGACTTTCTCGCCTGGCGCGACCCCGAGTTCCGGGGCCGCGGATACCTCGTTGCCGAAGTCGATGGAGAGCCGCGGGGAGTCGTGCTTCGCGCATCCGACAGTTCGTCGCGGTCGCGAGCGGCGATGTGCAACCTGTGCCACACGATGCAGCCCGGCAACCAGGTCTCACTGTTCACCGCGCGACGCGCCGGGGACGCTGGCGCTCACGGTGACAGCGTCGGCACCTACATCTGCACCGACCTCTCGTGCCACGACAACGTGCGGCTGGCCGCGCCGCTCGCGCCCAGTGAGATGCGCGGTAGCGTCGACCTGAAAATTGATGGCACACGGCGCCGCACCGAAGCGTTCGTCGCGCGTGTGCTCGAGAACGGAGAGGCCCCGGCATGAGCTCGGTGGTAGTGATCGGCGATGCGCTGATCGACGAGTTGCGCGACGACGCCGGCGTGAAGGAGTTCGTCGGGGGAGCGGCACTGAATGTGGCTGTTGGCCTGTCGCGACTGGGCGTGCCGACAACGCTGATTGCCATGGTCGGAGACGACGAGGCCGGTGCCAAGATCCGGGCCTACCTCGACGACTACGGCGTGCAACTACTCGCCTCTCCCTCACCGCTCGGAAGCTCGCGAGCCGTGAGCGTGCGGGTCGACGGTGAACCGACCTACGTTTTCAACGACGCGGCCCAGGCCCGTCATCTCACGTTCGATGAAGCCCAGCGAGCTGCTATCGCGGATGCCGATCGCATCGTCGTCAGCTGCTACCCGTTCGACGACGCCGAACAGACCGCGGCGCTCATCGACGCTGTGGGCGAGGCATCCGATCGCCTCGTGATCGACCCGAACCCTCGCACCGGCATGATGAAGGACCTCGACGAGTTCCGCCGCGGGTTCGAAGCGCTCGCCGACGGGGCGGGTGTCGTGAAGATCGGTGACGACGACGCGACGCTCCTCTACGAGACGGACCTGGATGCCGCGGTCACCCGGATGCGAGAGCTTGGCGTGCCGACCGTTCTTGCCACCCGGGGTGCCGCAGGAGCGACGCTGGTCACCGATCCGGCAACAGTGACCAAGCCCGTCTCGTCCCTTCCCGGGGCGGTGACCGACACCATGGGCGCGGGGGATGCATCCCTCGCCGCCCTCGTCGCCGGGATTGTGCAGAAAGACCCCACGACCGCGGACGAGTGGACTGACGTGCTCGGCACCGCAATGGACATCGCCGCGGCGACCTGCCGCTTCCACGGTGCCCTGCTGCGAACCCCGGATGCACTTGCCGACGACCACATGGATCCCATCGGCACCTGAGACCGCAATGCCCAGAATTGTTCAAGGGCCCCCGCTTCGCGAGAGCCCTTGAACAATGAGTGGCAGGTGAGGGATTCGTCCCCACCGCCTGTCCACGCGCCGCTGTGCAGCGCGGGGAGCCTCGGGCGGCGTGGGCCCACCCGAGGGTTCGAACCCGCAATGCCCACAATTGTTCAAGGGCCCCCGCTTCGCGAGAGCCCTTGAACAATGAGTGGCAGGTGAGGGATTCGAACCCCCGAAGGCTATGCCGGCTGATTTACAGTCAGATCCCTTTGGCCGCTTGGGTAACCTGCCAAGTGCGCACCCGCCCAGCTTGTACAGTCGACCGGAGGCGCGACTAGCAATATTACAGCGAGTGACGGGCTCTCAGAAATCGTGCCCCTCCCAACCCTCGCCCTCAGCCAGCGCGTCCACAACTGAGGCGAATTGGGGGTTTCGATCTGAGGTTCGCGTGCGAGGATGACAGCGACATCGATCCTCGGGAGGATTCATGACCACGCCGTCGCCTGACGCCCCAGCGCCGCACGTTCCGTCGCCGCCGCCAGCTGCCGAAACCCCCGACCAATCCTTCGCTGCGCGGTCGCCCTATGCCCGGGCGGCGATCTGGGTCGCAGTCGGCGCGCTCGTCGCAGCGGCCCTCATCTGCGTCGTCTGGGTGCTTGTCGGCCCGCAGGCCGGTTCCATCTTCCGCGCATTCGTAACCGTGCTGCTGTTCGCCGGTTTCGCCGGTATCGCGATCATGGAAGCTCGGCTCGCGCCGCGCCGTCCGGCGTGGTTCGCCATCGCCAGCATCGCGACCTGGGTCGTCGCACTGCTTGCGGGAATCATCCTGATCTGGATGCCCGAGCCGTGGTCGTTCTACGAATGGGGTTTCGTCGGCCCCGAACGGTTCCTCCGCTTCCTCCTCGTGGTCCTCGTGCTTCAGCTCGCTCTGCTCCACGCGCGGTTCTTCCTGCGGGCTGCGTTGCGTCAGATCACGCCAATGAACCGCATCCTTGCTCCCGTCACGGTCGGGCTGGTCGCGGTGCTTGCACTGCTGCTGCTGACGCCCCTGGTCTTCAGCGACTGGATCTACTTCACGGAGTTCTACTGGCGCGTGGTCGTGGCGGTCGTGATTCTCGCCGCGGTCGGCACGGCACTGGTGCCCCTGCTCAATCTGCTCTTCGCTCCCCGGCCGATGGGCGGGGTGCCGGCTGCTTCGGTGGCGCCCGCGCCCGCTGCGCCAGCGCGCACTCAACAAGAGTTGCTTCCGTGGCCGATGTACATCGACGGCGTCACGCCCCTGCCGATGCTGCCCGATGGTTCGCCCGACTGGAACGCCTACTACACGGGGCGCCCTACGCCCGGCGCTCAGATCTTCGCGCCGGTCTCACCGACCCCCGCGCCGAGCGCTGCTGCGCCGACTCCCGAAGCCGAACCATCCGCGTCGACGGCCGCTGACGCTGCCCCCGAATCTTCGGTGTCGGTCGATTCGGACACGAGTTCCGACGCTGTGGCGGAGTCGGCCGCGGATGGACCCGCCGACGACTCTGCGGACCCGCCGCGGCAATCGTGATCGGGCGCTAGCGTGAAGAGGTGAACCACCCCGACCCGCGAGAACTTGAAAGTATCGCTGTAGGCCTCGCTCGCGAAGCGGGAGATCTGGCGCGACAGCGACGTAGCGAGGGCGTCTCGATCGCGGCCACCAAGTCCGCCCTCGCCGACATCGTCACGGAAGCCGACCGCGAGGTCGAAGCGCTGATCCGCTCGCGGCTGCGAGCGCTTCGACCGGCTGACGGTTTTCTCGGTGAGGAGTCTGAAGCCGACCCGGGATCCAGCGGCGTCACGTGGGTCGTCGACCCGATCGACGGCACCGTCAATTACGCGTACGGCATCCCGTTCTACGCCGTGAGCATCGCAGCAGTGCAAGGCAGCGCTGCCCCGGAGTCGTGGACGGCTCTCGCCGCGGCCGTGTACGTGCCGTCGCTGGATGAGATGTTCCACGCGGCCCGGGGCGCGGGGGCGTGGTTGGATGAGCGGCGGCTCCATGTTGAGGCTGATGCTTCCGACGCCGGCGCGTTGCTGGCGACGGGTTTCGGGTACGACCCCGCCACCCACGCGGGCGATCTGGGCCGCGTTGCCCGCGTGATGCCGATCGCTCGCGATATTCGCCGCATGGGTGCGGCATCCATCGACCTCTGCTCGGTAGCGGCCGGCCGGGTCGACGGGTACTTCGAGCGGGGGCTCAAGCCTTGGGACCACGCCGCGGCGGCCTTGATCGTGACCGAAGCTGGGGGACGCTTCGAGCTTTTTCCGGCGGACGACACCGGTCGCGTTCTGGTGATCGCCGCGATTCCCGGGATCTTCGAGCGCCTGTCTACACTCGCGCAACCCTGACAACGGATCTGCGGATACCACTGTGGAATCCGCAGAATGGGCGCCGCCCATGGCTTTCTCAGGTGGGAGCAGGTAGCGTTTACCGTATCGTTACCTTCTTTGCGCACCGGTGAAATCCGCGCGGAGCAGGGTGAGAACCATTCGAAACACCCGCGTCGTACCCGAACGACCGAGAGCGAGATCCGTGACCCCCGATATTCCTGCGCCTGACGCAGCGCCAACGCGCCGCTCCAGTCGCACAACCCCCACGCCTGTGCAGGCGTCGGAGGCATCGGGCTCTTCTCGCGCAGACCTGCGCCGCGGACGCCGAGTCGATCCACAAGCCACAGCCGCGGGCCCCGACACGTCGACCGGTTCGCTCGCTCCGAGGCCGGCAGGACTGCGGTCGAGGCCGCACAACGTTCCGCTGACGGATGCCGAAGCTGACGCCCTTTCGGGTGCCGGACTCGATTCTCCCCGCCCGACTGAGCAGGCGACCGCCGCTGCGGAGGTCACTGTGCCGGCCGCGCCGCTGACACGTCGCGCGCGCCGTGCTAGCGCCGTCCCCAGCTCTCCGGTTTCCGAGCCGGTCGAATCTGACGCGGTGATCGGATTCGTCTCGGTCGGCGACGTTCCCGAGGAAGCTGCAGCAGCGCCCGCTTCTGTCGATGCTGACACCGCCATTTCTGGCAACGATGGCGCGACGGTAGCGGAAGTGTCCGACCAGGCCGCTGCGGAGCAGCCCTCGTTCGCCGATGAGTCGGCTGCGCCGGCGGCCGGCGGCAACGGTGACCTCTTCGACGAAGTCGTGCGCACGTTCGGCGCTACGGGGGAGACACCTACGCTTGCGCGGGAGACGTCAGCGGCAGCGGATTCGTCGCCCGCAGATGAGTCCGAGGCCGTTGAGCCCGATCATGTGGCTCGCCGTCGTCCCCGCCTCGGATCCGTGCGCAAGCTCGCAACCACATCGTTCTCGGTCGGCGTCATGGGCATCGTCGGACTGCTCGCCGTCGGCATGACCACGCCTGTTGAGGCTGTCGCAGCTGCCGGCGGCGGCGAAGGCCCCACAGCCTCTATCGTCGCGCTGGCCGACGTCGAACCGACCGCGACGCCCGAAGAGGACATTCAGGCGTACGTTGCGCCAGCCGAAGCATCCACCACTGCTCTCAGCCGTGAGGAAGGCTATTCGGCTGTGTCCATGGCTGAGCTCGCGGTCGAGGCTGGCGTGCGAGAGATCGCGTCGACGTACGTAAACAACGCCGCGGCTGCCGTGCAGTACCCCTTCACGGTCGGAGTTCCGATCAGCTCTCCGTACGGCATGCGGTGGGGCCGGATGCACGAGGGAGTCGACTTCGCGCCCGGTGGGCAGGGCGCTGAGATCCACGCTGTCGCCGACGGTATCGTCCGTATCGCTACCGAGGCCGGAGGTGCCTACGGCGCCCGCGTCGTCATCGACAGCATCGTGGACGGCGAGCTTATTTCCACGAACTATGCGCACATGCAGTACGGCTCGCTCCGCGTTCAGCCGGGTCAGGTCATCAGGCTCGGCGACGTCGTCGGAACCGTGGGTACCACGGGTCGCTCGACGGGTCCGCACCTGCACTTCGAAGTTCTACTGAACGGCAAGACCCCGACAGAGCCGATGGCCTGGCTGGCGGCGCACAACGTGGCATCGACGGTCGTGACCGTGCCCGATGCCCCCGCTGTCGTCAACCAGTAATCACCACAGGAGCGGATTCTCTCCGACGACAGCGCTCTGATATTCTCTTCTAGTTGCCCGCGCGCCGGGCTTCGCCCCGATAGCTCAGTGGCAGAGCACTTCCATGGTAAGGAAGGGGTCGTCAGTTCAATCCTGACTCGGGGCTCGCAGCATCCATCTCGTGACCGACGGATGCCGTGCGGCAGGGTAGCTCAGTTGGTGAGAGCGCACGACTCATAATCGTGAGGTCGCGGGTTCGAGCCCCGCTCCTGCTACGACGAAAGAGGCCCCTTGTGGGCCTCTTTCGTCGTTCGAGGTTGAGGTGTTCCGCCGAGTCAGCGGCCCTGGGGGGTGCGGCGCTCGGCGCTGACCATCCAGGCGAACTGTTCCATCTGACCGAGAACCTCGTGCAGGATGTCGGCGCTCGTGGGATCCTCATCGTCGACGTCGTCATGCACTTCACGGCAGGTCGCAACCACCGCTTCGAGACGTTCGGTGATCAGGTCGACCACCTCGTCTGTGTCAACCTCGCCGTGCGGGAACTCGGGGAGTGACGTGGTCTCGGCGATGGTGTCGCTACGGCCGTCGGGCAGAGCGTGAAGTGCACGCATACGTTCGGCGACGACATCCGAGAGGCTACGAGCCGCGTCGATGATCTCGTCGAGCTGCAGGTGGGTGTCGCGGAAGTTGCGGCCCACGACGTTCCAGTGCGCTTGCTTGCCCTGGAGCGACAGCTCGAGAAGGTCGACGAGCACTCGCTGCAGGTTCTCGCTCAGCTGCTTCGACGCCTGGAAGCCGCTCTCGGCGTTCTGCTCGTCGGTGAGTTTGGCTCCAGCGCCACCCTTCGCTGCCTTTCGCGCATTGCGCGGCGCTCCGGATGCCGAGGTCTTCGTCTTGGTCGCGGTGTCGGACTGCGTTGCCATCTGTGTTCCTTTCGACGTTCCGTCGAACGGGACTGTAACCAACCTCGGTCGCGGCCGCCCGCCCCTTGTCAGCCGCGCCGTCGGGTGCTAGCCGGTGAGCGATTGCGGCGGAAATGTGGAGCTGCGGCGCATTTATGCGCAGCGGATGCACGAATCTGCCGCATCCGTGGGGTTGGGATCGCGCCAGCTGCACGAATCTGCCGCACTCGCGGGATTGCCCGGAGCGCGGGTGCGGAACCGGCAACGGCACCCTAGACTGCGCTCGTGACCGCATCCGTTTCGCCGGCATCGCCGCCCGCACCGACTGCCCGCCGCATCCCCATTCTCGGAATCATCGCGTTCGTCGTCGCCTTCATCGCCCTTGCGCCTTCGCTTGCGATCTTGCTCATCGGGTTCCTCCCCGAGATGGCGACGATCTGGTGGCTGCTGATCGTGACAATGCCTTTCTCGATCATCGTGGGGGCGATCGCCCTCGTCCTTGCCGTCATCGCGCTGATTCTGGACATCCGCGCACGTCGTGTGCTCGCGTGGTCGATCGTGTCGCTGGTCCTCTCCCTGATTACGGTTCTGGTGCCGCTGTGGCTGATCACCGGTGGCTTCAGCACTGGAGACTATGTCGCGAGCTTCTGAGCCCGAGGTCCGCGCGCATAGAGTGAAGGCGAGCCCGGAACGACGAGGAACGAGAGCGGATGTCGGCGATTGCCCCCGGCTGGTATGACGACGGCCACGGCGCCTTGCGGTGGTGGGACGGTCAGCAATGGACCGAGCATGTGCAGCCGCACCCACAGGGGATGCCCGACCCGTGGCAGCGTCCCCGCACGACGCCCGCACCGGAGACGTCCTCGCAGTCACCAGAAGCGACCGGCGACACCGCTGCGTCCGATGGTGTTCCCGTGGCGCAGGATGCCCCGTCGGGAATCTTCGTTGCAGCCACCGCCCCCCAGCGCAGCCGAACCTGGATCATCTGGGTGATCGTCGGTGTTGCGATGCTCGTTGCGGTAGTTCTCGCCGCGGTTCTCATCCCGCTCGCAATCCTCGGATTCGGTCGAGTGAGCGCACCGGCGGCCGTCGAACCGACGAACGACGATGAACGCGGCGCCGTCGAGGCCGTCTACCAGTTCGATGAGGCCTGGCAAACCGCGGACTGCGACCTCTTCCTCGGCGTCACGACCGAGCGCCTGCGCGAAATCGTGCAGATCAAGGATTGCGCGACGTTCGCCGGTCAGTCCGAGGCCTTCACCGAGTGGTACTCGGACTACGAGATCGTTGTGACCGGCATCCGTGGCCCGGGCTACGAGTACACCGTCGCAACGCAAGAAAGCTATGTCGCTCACTTAGACCAAGACGGAAACCCGATCGAACCGGGCGTGCAGCAGGTCGTCGAGTACGAATACACGCTGGTTCCGGATGACGATGGTTGGGCGGTCTACGACCTCGTGAGCGTGGAGTAGGGCTCTCCACGCCGCGTCGGAGTGTCTGTCTCGGACGAGTAGGCTGGCACGGCCGGCGTTCCGGCGCCGACGAGAGCGAGCACATGACCACGACACCCCAGCCGCGCACCGCGCGTTTCTACATCGTCGCGATTCTGGTGGGTCTGGCTGCTGGCCTGCTGTCGGGTCTGTTCGGTGTGGGCGGGGGCACCGTGATCGTGCCGGCTCTCGTGTTCTTCCTCGGCTTCAACCAGCGCCTCGCCGCGGGTACATCACTGGCAGCAATCGTCCCGACCGCGACAGTGGGCGTGATCTCCTACGCGACGACTGGCTCCGTGGCGTGGGTCGCGGCGATCATCCTCGCCGCCGGGGCGATCATCGGTGCTCAGATCGGCACGTGGCTGCTGCACCGACTTCCTCTTCCGGTGCTGCGCTGGGGCTTCGTCGGGTTCTTGGTCCTCGTGATCATCAGCCTCTACCTGGTCATTCCGTCGCGGGATGCTGGGATCGAATACACGATTCTGTCGGTCGTCGGCCTGATCGTGCTGGGCCTGATCACCGGCATCCTGGCGGGGCTTCTCGGCGTCGGCGGGGGCATCGTGGTGGTTCCGGTTCTCATGATCCTGTTCGGTGCGAGCGACCTCGAAGCCAAGGGCACGTCGCTGCTCATGATGATCCCCACGGCGCTATCGGGCACCGTCGGAAACCTTCGGCGCAAGAACGTCGATCTCCCGGCAGCCATTGCCATCGGCATCGCGGCGTGCACGACAACGGCTCTCGGCGCCTGGATCGCGACGCTGGTCGACCCGTTCGTCGGCAACGTGCTGTTCTCGATCTTCATCGCCTTCATAGCCGTGCAGATGGCGCTTCGGGCGATTCGTGCTCAGCGCTCCGGTTCCTGAGGGCCGGTGCCGCGCGTCACCAGCCGGTGCTGAGAACCCGATCGAGCGAATCGACGAAGTAGTCAACCGACTCCAGTGACACGCACAGCGGCGGCTTGATCTTCAGCACGTTCTGGTAGTCACCGGTGGGCTGCATGATCACCCCGAGCGTCAGCAGCCTGTCGCAGATTGCCGCGGTCTCTTCGGTCGCCGGCTCCAGGGTGACGCGGTCGCGCACGAACTCGACGCCGAGGTACAGGCCGGCGCCATGCACCGCTCCCACGAGGGGATGGTTCTCAGCCAGCGCTTCCAGACGCCGCTTCAGATGAGTTCCGACGACGCGCGCGTTGTGTTGCAGACCCTCCTGATCGATGACATCCAGAACAGCCAGACCGATCGCCGCCGACACCGGCGAGCCGCCCGTTGAGGAGAAGAAGTACCCCTGGGTGCGGTAGCGATCGGCGATCTCCCGGCGGGTGATGACGGCGCCGAGGGGGTGGCCCGCGCCGATCGACTTGGCGACGGCAACGATATCGGGGACGACTCCCTGTTGCTCGAACCCCCAGAACCATTCACCCAGCCGACCGAAGCCCACCTGCACCTCGTCGGCGATGGCCAGGCCACCGTGGCGGCGAATCGCGTCATAGACCTGAGCGAGATACCCCGGCGGCAGCGCGACGCCGCCGGCGTTTCCGAAGAAGGTCTCGCAGATGAGCCCGGCTGGAGCGCGTCCGGATGCAGCGAGTTGATCGATCACTGCAACGGCCTCGGGGGCATAGCGCTGCGCGTCCTCGCCGCGATACGTGCCGCGGTAGGAATTGGCGGCTGCCACGGTGTGCACCCACTCCGGGCGCGTCGCCAGCGCGTTCGGGTTGTCGGCGATCGACGTCGACACAGCATCGCTTGCGAAGGTCCACCCGTGGTAGGCCTCGCGCATCGCGACGATATCGGTGCGACCCGTGGATGCCATTGCCAGTCGAAGAGCGAGATCTGCTGCCTCCGACCCCGAGTTGACGAAGAACACCGTGTCGAGCTCAGCGGGCAGCGTCTGGGCGATGCGCTCGGCGTACTCGGTGATCACGCCGTAGTGGAAGCGAGAGTTCGTGTTGAGCAAGTTGAGCTGTCGGGTTGCGGCATCCGCGACGTGGGGATGCGCATGGCCCACCGAGGCGACGTTGTTGACCATGTCGAGGTAGACCCGACCGTCGACGTCGATCAGATACTCCTGCCATCCGCGCTCGATCCTCGGTGGCGTGTCGTAGTAGTGCTCCTGAACCTCTGCCAGGACTCCGTGCCGACGCGCGAGAATGTCGTCCTCGCGCGGGAGCGGCGGTGTCATCCCGAGAGCGTCAGAGACGTCGCCGATCACCTCACGCCAGGCCTCGGCGAGGGCCGCGGCGACCCGGGGAGGTGGGAGTTCATCGCCCGTCGCATGGCGCTGCACGAACAGGCGCGTGCGTGCCGGCAGCACAGCATCCGAGTTGTCGGGAACCCCGGTGATCGTGACGAGCTCGTCGCCGCAACGCCAGGTGAGCGCCCCGGCGCTGCCCGTCCACTCGCCATCGTCTCGACCGAGCGCGAGCGGCTCAGCTAGCCACAGCGTGGTGCCGGTGGGGATCGTGGCGGGCGCCGTCGGGGTTCGAGGCGGCGCCCCGCTCAGCATCGAATGCCACGCAGGAACGACGACCGCGCCGGCGCCGGCATCCAGCATGCTGAGCGCCGCCCGGTCGAGTTCCTCCGGGTCGAGCCAGGCGCCCCGATCGTTCACGGGTGAGACGGTGCCGGTATCGAGAACGACGACCTCGGCCGGGAGCGTGACCACGGGAGCGCCCTCCCATGCTCGGGTCGGCCCGGAGCTGTCGGGGTCCAGCGCCCGGCGTATCGCCGCAATCATGACGGATGCCGGCACCGACGTCGCGACATCGAAGATGCGGCGCTCGCGATCAAGCGCATCAGCGGCGTACTCGTTGGCGTCGTCGAGGCGAACCTGCGCGCGTCCGCTCAGCACGAGAGTCGCCCCGCGTAGGACGACCAGGGGCCACAGCGCCGTGATCTCCTCGTCGGTGAGGTGGCGCCGCGCGTGGAAGGCGCGGATCGCGGGGATGACTGATGTCGGATCGGCACCGTCGTGGTGCAGCACGGAGGATGCCGTCACGGCTATCTCCGCGACCCGCCACGAGCGCATCACGTCCCCGAAGTCGATCACGGCATCGGGGAGGAGTTCGCCGTAGCCGCGCAGGACGTTGTCGTCCGTGATGTCGAAGTGCCCCGCCTGCATCGGGAGGTGGGGCACGATCGGGTCGAGCGCAGCAACGGCCCCGCAAACTGCCCGTTCTATCGCGGCGCGAACCTCGGCGTCCGGTTCATCAGGCAGCAGGGCGTCGATGACTCTGCGTGCATGGCGCAGATCCCATTGGAGGATGCGTCCGCTCGCGGGATGCTCGAAGCTCTCCAGCGCTGCGCTCACCCGGCCCGCAAGGTCTCCGAGTCGTTCGATGACCGCGGGGGGAAGGTAGCGCGACCCGGTCAGGGTGTGGCCGGCGATGTTCTCGAGCACTCGAGCGTGAATTCGCCCCTGTGAGCTGTCCCACCAGGCCCACAGTGCGCCCCGGGGGCCCGAGAGCACGCGAGGCACCCGCAGCGTGGGATCGGCCACCGCGACAGCATCCGTTGCCGCATCCTGCATCCGGATCTCGGTCTCGCTGAAGACCGGGTTGCTGAGCTTGAGCACACCGAACGGTGCGTCGGAGCCTCGCGGGAAGAGGCGGAAGTTCTGGTCCTGCTGGCTTCCGAGGGGGTTCGCTACGACGTCGATGCCGAAGACGAGCTCGCACAGCTTCTCGACCTCGTCGGTGCTGAGCGTCGGAGTCGGCAGTTCGACGTGGTCGAAGTAGTTGAACAGTTCGGGCATGGCGTCTCCTTGGCGGCCCCATGATGGTGGAGTGGATTCTCTCACTCCCGACGACGTTCTGCCCCCCGCGCGAATCGTGCTGCCGTGGCGTCCGGCGCCGTCGCGCATTGACGCGTTTGAGCGCGTGGCTGCGTGGTACCGCGAGAACCTCCCGGAGATCCCGTTGACCACCGTCGACACCGGCGACGTCCCGTTCGTCCTGGCCGCGTGCCGCAATCAGGCGATGGCGGATGCAGCGCCGGACGAGGTCGTCGTGATCGGTGATGCCGACACCATTCCCGAAGTGGGTCCGGTGCGAGAGGCGATCGCAGCGGCAGCGACGAGCGGCGTGGTGCACCTTCCCTACACGGAGTACCGCTGGCTCGGAGCGACGGGCTCCGCCGACTACGCGCGCGGGGTGCCGCTGCCGGAGTGCACCGTCGAGCAGTTCGTTTCGGGTGCCTGCTCGGGCGTGTACATTGCGACACCCCGCACCTGGGCGCGGCACGGGGGCCAGGATGCCGGGTTCCGCGGGTGGGGGTTCGAGGATGCAGCGTGGAACCTTGCCCATCAGACGCTGCTCGGCGAGCCGCCGCGCCGCCACGAAGGTCGCGTCTACGCGCTTCACCACGTCGGCGAAGTCCGTGCCGGCGCCGGCTACGACGCCAACGCCGCGCGGATGCAGCAATACCGGGATGCCGCGGGCGACCGCGCCGCCATGGCAGCGCTCGTCGGCCTCTCGGATTAGGCGCGCGTTCGCGGCATCACCTGCGTTGGGCAGCGACGCATCGGGCCTCGGCTGGATCAGCGAATGGCGAAGCTGAACGGCCGACCATGGCTCGACTCTCAACCCGTGAGCCGCAGCGCGCGCTTTCTCCACGCGCCACGATGCATGATTGGCGGCACCAACGCGTCCCACCGTCCCGCTGGAGACGAGGTCTCCGAACGCTGCCACCGTTTCGGCGAGCGGAACGCTGCGATCCTCCGCGTGCGCCCACAGCAGGTCGACCGATTCCACTCCCAGCCTGTCAAGGCTGCCTGCCATCGCGGTGACGATCGCGTGCGCCGAGAGGCCTTCTGCGGACTCTGGCCACCGGTGCGGCACGAGCGGATTCTGCCGAACCTTGGTTGCGATGCTCACTCTCTCGCGGATGCCGTCGTTCGCACGCAGCCACCGTCCGATTACCCGCTCGCTTGCCCCTCCGACACCGCTGGGGTCATCCCAGAACGCGTAGCAGTCGGCAGTATCGAGCCACACCCCGCCCGCCGCCACGAATCGATCCATCAGGGCGAACGCGCGATCCTGATCGATCGTCGTTCCGTAGGACATCGTGCCCAGAATCAGTCGGGCCACCGTCGTTTCGTTGTTCATGCGACCCATGCTCTGACCTGGAGCGCGCTCCAGGTCAAGCGGTGAGCGTCCGGTATGCCCGCTCCGGACCCGGGTCGGAGAGTTGGTCGGCCCGGATCGCGGTGAGTGTTGCCCGACCCGCCCAGGCCGGGTCCAGGAGGGCCGAGAGAGCAGCCTCGAGATCGTCGACGCTTGCCGCATTCGGATCGAGGGCCCGTCCGATGTCCTCGCGCTCGATTGCCGCTGCCCCCGCGAACTGGTCGGTCGAGAACGGCAGCACGAGAAGCGGCACCCCAGCCCCCGCGCCCTCTGTAACCGAGTTGTTGCCGCCGTGGGTGACGGCAGCGGCGGCGTGATCGAGCAGCCGCACCTGCGGAAGGTACTCGCGCACCAGCCAGCTCGGCGGAATCCAGCCGAGTTCTGCCGGGTCAGTCGCCCCGGTCGATATGGCCGCGCGGACGCCAACGCGGCGCAGCGCCTCGGCAACACGCGCGAGCACGTCGCCGCGCACGGACAGGAAGCTGCCGAAGCTGACGTACACGAACGGCTCGTCGACGCCGAGCCACGCACCGACTTCATCGTCGGCGGGCTCAGCGCGCCGGGTGGAACCCAGAAAGACGTGCGGGGGCAGCGCCCGTCCGTCGGTGCGGGCGAGCTCACCGGGATAGTTGTAGAGCACGCGCTCGCCGTGGGTGGCGAACGCGTCCTCGACGCCGCGCGATCTCGGATCCAGGCGCTGGGCGACATCGTTCCACTGCGCTGTGAACCCTTCGGAAACCTCGATGCAGACATCCTGGAGCGTGCGGAGGTCATCGGGGTCCGGAGTGAAGGCGGCCGGCCACGCGGGCGGGAAGCCGTACACCTCGCCCGCGATCGGGAGTGCGCTCGGATGCCCGAGCACGACATCCCCGTAGGGGATGCCTGCGGTGTGTAGCGCGAGCCGTGCGCTGAAGGCCAGGTGGTCGACAAGGATCTCGTCGGGAGAGACATCCTCGATCACGGCGAGGGTCGCGCGGGCGCGATCCTCGGGTTGCCACATCAGGTCGGTGAGGCGCTCCCGAGCCTGATAGAGGAGCGTAGGGATCATGCCGCGCCGGGTGGACTCGAAGAAGCCCTCCAGCGACGCTGCCTCCTCGGCCTGCTGCTGCGCCGTGCGGATGATCCCCGCATTCGCACCGCGGCCGAGCGGCAGATCTACCCGCCGGTACCCGAACTGTCGCACGATCGGATCGGTCGCGGGACCCGTCGCCACCACGACCTCGGCGCCGCGCCGTTGCCACGCTGTCGCGAGCGTCGCCAACGGAAGCAGGTGCGAGGCGTAGTCGGGGCTGATGACCAGCAGGGTCATGCCGCTCCTGCCGCTCGCACGAGCTCGGCCTCCTGTTCGGCGACCCTCCGGTACACCGGCGCGAGCGCTGCCGCCATGGCCTGGATCGTGAACCGCTCGGCGACCATCGTTCGGGCTCGCTCGGCGATCGCGGGGTCAGCCAGTGCAGCGCGGTCCAGGGCTCGGTGCGTCGCTTCCTTGAGCGCCAGGGTGTCCCAGGTGGCGGTGAGGAACCCGGTGTCCTGGTCGGCGACATAGGTGGCCGGCCCGCCTCCGTCGGGAGCGACGACGACCATTCCCGTCGCGAGAGCCTCCAACAGGGCGATACCGAACTCCTCTTTGATGCTCGCGCACACGTACACGCCCTGCCCGGACACTCGGCCCGGGATCCCCAACCGTGCCGCAGCTACCCACCGGGCGGCAATGTCATTCGGGCGGTGCCCGGCGAGGATGAGGCCGCGCGTCGCGCGCTCGGCGGAGGGAACCGCGAGCTCGATGCGATCGAGCTGCTCCCGCTCATCCAGCGAGGGGTTCTCGAGGTCGCCGCCGATGATGAGCAGATTCGCGCGCTCGCTGAGAGCGCTGCCGGCCCAGGTTTCGGCGAGCGTGGCCATCCCCTTGACGCGGTGCATCCGGCCGACGCTGACGATCAGCGGAAGATCGCGTCGATCCGGCGCCAACCCGCCGACCAGATCGGCAAGCTCGCGCAGTGCGGGATCGGCATCCGTCGCCCCCGCCGACACGAGCGCGACAGCTCGATCGACGACCTCCAGGTCGTCACCCTCCGCGACGATCGTGTGTCGTTCGGGGACACTGTCGATGTCGACACCGACGAGGGAGCGCATGTCGTCGGCAAGGTTGGGGCGCGGGAACAGCACGCTGTGCGAGGCAGAGCCGGCAAGCGAACGCACCAGGCTCGTGCGGAACCAGAAGTGCTCAGCGAGGTCGGTCTCGCCGAAGTTCTCGCGCGTGAGGGTGCCCGCCCGGTCGAGCGATTGGATGACCCCGTGCGGATCGGGCGCGAGGGTGAACACCGTGGGGATGCCGAGCTCGCGTGCGACGTCGGCTGCGGCGAGTGACCCGACGTCGGCCATCCGGAGGTGCAGCACGTCGATGTGACCGGCCGCGCGAAGGAGGCGACGGATGCCGCGCCGGGCCCGCACGCGCAGGGGCCATGCTGCAGCAGACGGAGTGGGGTGAGGCGCCAGTGGGACATGGCCGTAGACGTGCCCGCTGCTCTGGGAGGCGACATCGAGGAGGTCAGCTGTCGCCTGCGAGATCGAGCCGCGCGAGAGGGTCAGGACGCGTTCGACGGTGCCCGGCTCGTGAGTGAGAGCATCGCCGAGCCTCACCAGGAGGGTGGCGATCCCGCCGTTATCCCCGGCCCCGGCGGCGCTCAGCGACGGGTCGATGTCGGCGTGCAGGAAGAGCTGGGCAACGGTGAGTCCGCTCGAGGTGTCGCGCGTGGTGTGAGCGAGAGCCGGCTCAAGGTCGATGACAGCCAACCGTGCGTGGTCAGACAGGGGTCCGTCGGCAGCGACGAGATCCTCGAGCGCACGCCGCACCCCCGGCTCGCCGGAGCGCTGACCCAGCGCCGCGACGGCGGCCTCGCGCACCTCCACGGCTTCTGTGTCGGTGCGGGCAATGGTCAGCAGTGTGCGCGTCGCGGACGACTGGCGCACGAGTCCGAGCGTCTCGACCAGGCGTGCCCGGCCTGCAGCATCCGTCGACTGAGCCGATACGGCCAGCACCGACTCCAGCGCGACCGCCAGCACATCTCCCGCGGCGACCGACCACTTCTCGAGCGTGCGCTGCGCGAGCATTCCGGTGAATCCACCGCGCTCTACCAGGGCGATCAAGCGGGCGAGCGCCGAGAATCGCGGCAGCCCCTGGCCGAGCGCCCAGGCGGCGTGTTCGTGGATGTAGGGGCGCGGATCGTCCAACAGTGAGACCAGGCGCGCGGCAGCCTGTTCGTCGAACATCTCAGACAGGGCGTGCACCGCCGCGATCGCGGCGATGTCGTCGTCGCCCGAGAGAGCCGCAGAAAGCACGCGGAGCGTTCGCACCCCCGGATCGCGGCCGGCCTCGAACGCCAGGTCGTCAGCGGCGCGCAACGCCTCGACGATCGTCGCGGCACCGGTCACCCGGTCCATCGCTGCTTGAATCCCCATGGCGGTCCTTTCTCGGCACGTCCCGGCACCGCCACCCGGACACGGTGATCGTACTGCCCCCGGGTGACCGGCGCTCCCCTGTCAGCCGTAGGGTTGACAACGCCGCGGATCCGTGGCGTCTTCCCTCGTCTTGGCATTGCTGGAGAAACCCGTGTCTGTTCTCATCATCGGTGACGTCGGCGTGCTCGATGGCATGTTCCATATCGGCGACGAGGCGATGTTCGAGGCCGCGGTGGGCGAGCTCGCTCAGCGCGGCCTGTCGCCCGTCGGGGTGAGCTCGAATCCCGACGAGACCGCGGCGCGATACGGCATTCCAGCAGTGCCGCGGCTCGGGTTTGCGGGGCTCGATCGCGCCGAGGCCTCCCGGCGCGCCGACCACCTCATCGCGGTAGCTGCGGGCACTGCGGAACTGTCACCGGACGACCCGGCGGCCGAGGTCTTCGCGGCGCTCGACGGGGCACAGATGCTTGTCAACGCCGGCGGCGGGAACCTCGCGACCCGCTGGCACAGCCACGTGTTCGAGCGCGCCACCCTGGCGCGCCTTGCCCGGCTGAGGGGTGTGCCGGTCGTGGTCACGGGCCAGACTCTCGGTCCCGACCTCGACGCACCCGATGACGCCGTCGTGGCACGGATGCTGCGCGAGGCCGTTCTCGTCGGCGTCCGAGAGCCTGATACGGCGGCCCTCGTCGACTCCTGGGGTCTGAGCGCGACACTGAACGTCGACGACGCGTCCTTCCTCGGCCTCGGCGAAGCCGGGGAGGCCGGTGCGTCGGCGCCGCGCGGCGGAGTCGTCGTCAGTCTGTCGGGCTGGTTTGCGGGGCGACCGGCCGATGAGGTCGAGCAGCGCGTCGCGGACCTGGCGGATGCCGCCGCGCTTGCTGTTGGACCGGTCTCGTTCCACGCCCACTTCGGTGCGGTCGATCCCGCCGCTCCCGCGCGGGGTGATGCCGGGCTGCACGAGAGGATCAGGCAGCGGATGTCGCAGCCCTCCGCCGTCGTCCCAACGGGCACCTCACGCGATGCTGCGGCACTCGTGCGTCGCGCTGAGCTTCTCATCACCGGCCGGTACCACCCAGCCGTGTTCGCGACTCCGGCCGGCACGCCGGTGCTCGCGCTGTCGGCCGATCGGTATACGCGCATCAAGCTCGGGGGAGCCCTCGGACACTGGGGCCAGACCGGCGTGCTCGACCTGGACGAGCTGCCTGACGCGCCACGCCTGCTCGAAACGATCGCGGCGAACGCCGACGCGATACGCGACGAGGCAGCGGCGCGACTGCCCCGATTGCGGGCGGCATCCGGGCAGTGGTGGGACCGCGTCGCAGCAGCCGGCCGCAGCTGACCTCCGTCCCGAGGAGGCCGCGTCGGCCCCTCGGTAGGATGGGCTGGTGCCTGTGAACCCTGAACTGGTCGGGCGGGACTTCCCGCCGACCGCCCCGTATCTGGTGGGACGAGAGAAGGTCCGGGAGTTCGCGAGAGCGGTGTTCGCCGATGACCCGCAGCACACCGACCCCGACGCCGCTCAGGCCCTGGGCTATGCCGATGTCGTCGCCCCGCCGACCTTCGCGATGGTCATTCAAGACCTCACGCTGCAGCAGCTGCTCGCCGAGCCCGACTCCGGCATCGAGTTGCACCGACTCATCCACGCCGAGCAGCGCTTCGCCTACAGTCGTCCCATCGTCGCGGGCGACGAACTGGTCGCGACGCTGGCGATCACCCAGGTGCGCCCGTTCGGCAAGGGAGCGATGGTCACGAGCGAAGCCACCATCACGGATGCCGATGACGCTCACGTCGTCACGGCGACCTCCGTGCTGCTGGTGGGAGGGGACGAGGAATGAGCGCGCACACGATCGACTCCGCCGAACTTGCCGTCGGTGACATCGTCGCTGAGCGCACGGTGCACCTCACCCGCGAATCACTGGTGCGCTACGCGGGAGCATCCGGCGACTTCAACCCCATCCACTACCGCGATGACATCGCGGCATCCGTCGGCCTTCCCGGTGTGCTCGCCCACGGGATGCTGACGATGGGCCTGGCAGCCGAGACCGTTGTCCCCTGGCTCGGCGATGCCGGCCGCATCCTCGACTACGGCGTGCGGTTCACGCGGCCCGTGGTCGTCGACCCGGATGCCGGCGCCGACGTCACCGTGCAGGGGAAGGTCCTCGCGCTCGACGAGGAGTTCGTGACCATCGATCTGAGCGTGACCGCCGCCGACACTGCCGTGCTGGGCAAGGCCCGCCTGCGCGCACGCCGAGGCTGATGCCTGAGACCGCACCCAGGCCGCTGTCGAGCCTGACCACACTGCGCACCGGCGGCGAACCCGCCCGGATGTGGGATGCCCACGACCGGGACGAACTCGTCGCGGCGCTGCGAGACACGTGGGCGACGGGGGAGCCCTGGTTCGTCCTCGGCGGCGGGTCGAACCTGTTCGTGAGTGACGAACCCTTTGAGGGCACCGTGATCCGCATCCTGACCCGCGGGATCGAGCGTTTGCCCGCGCCCGCGCCGCAGGTGGCGCGGCTTCGCATCCAGGCCGGGCACGACTGGGATGACCTCGTCGCCTACACGGTGGCCGAGGGGCTGTCGGGGATCGCCGCGATGTCAGGCATCCCGGGCACCGTCGGCGCAGCTCCCGTGCAGAACGTCGGTGCATACGGTCAGGAGATCATTCAGACGCTCGTCGAGGTCGAACTGATCGACGAGAGCACTGGCGAGGTGTCGACGGTTCCCGCCGCCGAACTGGGACTCGGCTTCCGCACGTCGGTCCTCAAGCACCACCACGGCTCCGAGCCCCTTCGACGTGCGGTCATCCTGTCCGTCACTCTCGACCTGCTCGAGGTGGGTCCTGCTCCCCGGCGGCTGCGGGGCGCCCAGCTTCGGCAGGCGCTGGGTCTTGCAGAAGATGACGCGGTCACGCTGCAGTGGGTGCGCGATCACGTCCTCGCCACCCGCGCCCGCAAGGGAATGGTGCTTGATGACGCCGATCCCGACACCTACAGCGCCGGTTCGTTCTTCCAGAACGCCGTGGTCTCGGCATCCTTCGCCCGAAGCCTGCCCGCAGAGTGCCCACGGTGGCCGGTTCGCCCCGACGGCGCCGACGCGACCTCAGAGCCGGTTCGGATCATTCCGCTCGACACGTTCGACGGGTACATCCCCCCCACCGAGGTCGAGGAGCCGGATGTCAAGGTCAGCGCCGCGTGGCTCATCGAACACTCCGGCATCCGCAAGGGCTTCCATCTGCCGCGTTCACGGGCGGCGCTCTCGAGCAAGCACGCGCTCGCGCTGACCAATCACGCCGGCGCGACAGCGGAGGAGATCGCCGAGCTCGCTCGCTTCATCCAGGGGCGGGTTCAGGCCGAGTTCGGACTGATCCTGCAGCCCGAACCGGTGCTCGTCGGCGTCGACCTGTAGGGGGCTCGGGCCGGGCTCTAGGAGAACAGGCCCTGCATCCGCCGCACGCCCTCCAGCAGTGCGTCATCGCCGAGTGCGTACGACATGCGAAGGTACCCGCTCGGGCCGAAAGCCTCGCCGGGAACAACGGCGACTTCGATCTCATCGAGGATGAGATCAGCGAGCTCCAGCGACGTCTCGACGCGCTTACCGCGCCACTCGCGCCCGAGCAGACCCTGCACGTCGGGATACGCGTAGAACGCGCCGAGGGGCGTCGGAACGGTGACACCGGGGATCTTGGCCAGCTCCTCGACGATCACACGACGACGACGGTCGAAGGCTTGCCGCATCCGCTCGGCTTCATCCTGGGGCCCGGTCAGAGCTGCGACCGCCGCCCGCTGCGCGATGTTGTTGACGTTGCTCGTCAGGTGCGACTGCAGGTTCGCCGCCAGCTTCATCGCGTCGGCGGGCCCCGTCATCCACCCCACACGCCATCCCGTCATGGCATACGTCTTCGCGACGCCGTTCACGAGGATCGTCTGCCCCGCAAGCTCCGGCACTGCCCGCACGATCGAGACCGCCGTGGCCCCGTCATAGACGAGGTGCTGATAGATCTCATCGGTGATGACCCAAATGCCGTGCTCAAGGGCCCATTCGCCGATCGCGCGGGTCTCCTCCTCGGTGTACACGGCACCGGTGGGGTTGGACGGCGAGACGAACACGAGCGTTGTCGTGCGGTCGGTACGTGCCGCTTCGAGCTGCTCGACAGTTACCTTGTAGTCCTGGTCGGCCCCGGCGAACACCTCGACCGGGATGCCGTCAGCGAGCTGGATCGCTTCGGGGTACGTGGTCCAGTACGGCGCCGGGAGGAGCACCTCATCGCCCGGGTTCACGACAGCCTGGAAGGCCTGGTAGACGGCCTGCTTGCCGCCGTTGGTCACGATCACCTGGGATGCCGCGACCTCCAGCCCCGAGTCGCGGCGGGTCTTCTCTGCGATCGCCTCACGCAGGTCCGGGAGGCCGGCAGCCGGCGTATAGCGGAAGTTCTTGGCGTCCTTCAGCGCTTTGGCTGCGGCATCCACGACGAACTGCGGCGTCGCGAAATCCGGCTCTCCCGCGGCGTAGCTGATCACCGGCCGCCCTGCAGCCTGCAGCGCCTTCGCCTTCGCATCGACCTTGAGGGTCGCGGACTCGGCGATGGCGGACAGTTTGCGAGACAGGGGAGCACGTTCGGTCACGGTCAAAAGCGTAGTCGGCGTCGACCTGACCGTCAGCACAGAGGCGCGGCGGTCAGTCGAGCTGCGCGTCCGCGTACAACAGCGTGAACAGGCGCGACGCCACTTCACGGCGCGACGAGACGCCGAGTTTCGCGAAGATCGCCTGAAAGTGGTCCTGCACGGTGTACGGAGACAGGTGCAATGACTGAGCGATCGCCTGCGTAGCTTCCCCGCGCGTCATCGCTTGCACGATCTTCGTCTCCCGCGGCGTCAGGCAGTATGCGGTGATCATGAGGGGAACGATCTCGGGCGGGCGCGCCGGTTCGATCGTGACCGATCTCATTCGCGGTAACCACCCCGTGCTCCGGGCGGAGGATGCCAAATGAAGCTCCTGCTGGCCTCGCCGCCCATCCATGGCCACATTCTCTCGATCCTCGGGGTTGCTGAGGGTCACGCTTCTCGCGGCCACGACATCTGCGTCCTCGCCGGCCAGAAGTACCGCGGCCGCGTGGAGGCGGCTGGAGCTCGGTTCTTGCCGCTTCCGGCCGCCGTCGACTTCGACGACGCGGACCTCGACGCTTTCCTGCCCGGACGGGCCGACAAGCGCGGTATCGCAGCACTCCGTCACGACCTCATCGGGATATTCATGAGCGTGGTGCCAGCGCAGTACCGCGCACTGAGGTCGGCCCTTGCGACGGAGTCGTTCGACGCGGTCATCACCGAGCTTGTGTTCGGTGGGACTTTGCCCTACCTGCTGACGACGCCACGACACCGCCGCCCGCCCGTCTACGGGATCTCCTCCGTGCCGGTCACGATCGATAGCGTCGACACCGCTCCGTTCGGGTTGGCCCTGCCGCCGCGGCCCGGCGCGCTGGGATCGCTGCGGAATCGGGCGCTCAACGCCTTCGTCCACCGCGTCGCCTTCCGGCCCGTGGTCACCGCGCTGAACCAGGCGCTGGCAGAGTGCGGAGTGACACAGGGTGCCTGGATCTTCGACGCGGCGCTCTCATACGATGGGGTCTTCCAACTGACCCTTCCCGGTCTGGAGTATCCGCGCCGCGAACTCACCGATCGCATCGAGTTTCTCGGACCGCTCCCAGCGTCCAGCAGCGGCACCGAGCTGCCGGACTGGTGGGATCAGGTGGGTGAGCGTCCGATCGTGCACGTCACCCAGGGAACGATCGACAACCTCGACTTCGAGCGCCTTGTGGCCCCGACTATTCGTGCGCTCGCGGACGAACCCGTCACCGTCGTCGCCTCGACCGGAGGTCGGGACGTCGAGAGCCTCACCGATCTCTTGCCAGAGGGGCGACTGCCCGCCAACGTGAGGGTCGCACGCTACCTTCCCTACGGTGCGCTGTTGTCGCGGACTTCTGTCATGGTCACCAACGGAGGCTTCGGAGGCGTTCAATTGGCCGCCCGTCACGGCGTCCCGCTCGTCGTCGCGGGGGCGACCGAAGATAAGCCCGAGGTTGCGGCGCGCGTCGCGTGGGCCGGCATGGGAGTGGACCTGCGAACGGGAACCCCTTCGCCGGAGCGGATCGCGCAGGCTGTATGGACAGTGCTTGCTGATCTGCGCTTCGCACACCAGAGTGCGGCCATCGGCAGTGTTCTGGGTGCGGATCACGATCCCATCTCCCGCATTCTCGCCGTCATCCACGAGGATGCGCTGACCGAGGTTCGCTGAATCTCGCGCGCCGGGGCTGAGGTGCGGCATCCACCGAATGGGGGATGCCGCACCAACCCAACGGCCGCTGTCGCCTCCGGTCTCGCCGCGGCACGCTGGAAGCATGGAAAACGATGCGGTGCGGGTGCGGAACCTGCGCAAGACCTACGGATCGCGAGCTGCCGTCGACGACGTGTCGTTCGACATCGTTCGCGGTGAGACCTTTGCCCTGCTGGGCCCCAACGGCGCCGGCAAGTCCACCACCGTCGAAATCCTCGAAGGGTATCGCCGCCGCACAAGTGGCGAGGTGTCGGTGCTCGGAGATGACCCCGGACATGGGGGTCTGGCGTGGAAGGCACGTCTGGGCATCGTGCTGCAGACCACCGGCCAGGCCGGCGCCTTCACGGTGCGCGAGCAGCTGCGCCAGTTCGCCGGCTACTACCCGCGGCCGCGGGACGTGGAGGAGGTGATCGCGGCTGTAGGGCTGGAGGAGAAGGCGAACACGCGCATCGCCAAACTCTCCGGCGGCCAGCAACGCCGCGTCGATGTCGCCCTCGGCATCATCGGGAACCCCGAACTCCTCTTCCTCGATGAGCCGACCACCGGGTTCGACCCGCAGGCGCGTCGGGAGTTCTGGAGTCTCATCCGCAGGCTTCAGGGCGAAGGCACAACGATCCTGCTCACCACCCACTACCTCGATGAGGCTGCGCAGCTGGCCGATCGGGTTGCAGTAATCGATCGGGGCGTGCTCCAGGCGATCGGACCCATCGCCACGTTCGGGGGTGAAGACGCCCGGATGCCGCGCGTCACCTGGCGCGAAGGTGGGACGCTGCACACCGAGCGCACCCCAGAGCCCTGGGCCTTCGCCCGTTCGCTCGCCGAGCGCCTGGGCGGCGAACCCGAGGAGCTTGAGATCCGCCGCCCCACCCTCGAAGACATCTACCTCGGCATGGTCGACCCGGAGGGCGCAGCCGTGCCGGGCGAGACAGTTGCCGCGCCGTCCTCCTCGATTCCGGAGACCCTGTCATGACCGCTATCGCCTTTCCCCCATCCCGCCTCAGCCCGACGCACGCGCTGCGCCACGGCATCCGTCGTACCGGGTTCGAGATCCGCGGCTATACGCGCTCGCCCGAGACGATCTTCTTCACATTCCTCTTCCCGATCCTCATGCTCGCCCTGTTCAGCACCGTCTTCGGCGGTGACGGCGAGCAGAGTTACGGGCAAGGGCTGCCGGCCCTCTCGGCGGCTCAGATGTACCTTCCCGGCATGCTCGCCGCGGGGGTCCTGCTGTCGGGCTTGCAGAACCTGGCGATCGACATCGCGCTCGAGCGGCATGACGGCACCCTCAAGCGGCTCGGTGGCACACCGCTGTCGCCCGTGAGCTATTTCATCGGCAAGATCGGTCAGGTACTGGTCACCGGCACCGTGCAGGCAGCGGTGCTGCTCGCGTTCGCGGGGCTCGTGCTGGGCGTGCCGCTTCCCTCCGATGCCGAGTCGTGGCTCACCTTCGCGTGGGTGTTCGTCCTGGGCTTGGCGACATCCGCGTTCCTCGGAATCGCCATCTCGGCCATCCCTCGCAGCGCCCGCAGTGCGTCGGCGGTCGTGATCCCGGTGGCGCTCGTGCTGCAGTTCATCTCGGGCGTCTACCTGTTCTTCTGGCTGCTACCGGAGTGGCTGCAGAACGTTGCGAACCTCTTCCCCCTGGCGTGGATGGCGAAGGGCATGCGTGCGGTCTTCCTGCCGCCGGAATACGCGACTCTCGAGCAGAGCGGCGCCTGGGATCTCGGCGGCGTTGCGATCGCTCTGCTCATCTGGCTCGTCGTGGGCCTCGTCATCAGCCGGCTCACCTTCCGGTGGATCCGACGCGACGCGTAGCCTGGGGCGGTCACGCGTGACGCAGGAGAGGGGGCGATGATGAGCGAATCGCGATGGTGGGATGCTGTGGTCCCGATCGTGGCGGCAGCCATCGTCGCCCCCGTCCTGATCCTGTCGGACCTCGATGTCCTGGGCCGGGCGCTGGTGGCGGCCTCCGCGGCGCTTCTGATCGTCGCGTACTTCGGATTCGGGCGGCGGCTACGCCGGGGTGGCAGCACGCCGCTTGCTGTTGTGTTCGTCATCCTGTTGGCCATCTCGATCGGAGTCGGCGTCGCCGCTGCCCCGTTCATGGCGATGCTGCAGACCTTGGCCTATCCGCTCGTCTGGGTCTCGGTCGACACCCGACGAGGAGGCGTGCTCGGATCCGTCGCGATTGGTTTCGGTGTCTTCATCGGATTAGTGGCTCACGGCGGCTTCACGATCGAGTCGCTCTGGGAAGGCATCCTCTCGGCGGGCCTTGCCGTCGTGTTTGCAACCGCCCTAGGTCTGTGGATCTCGAGCATCGCCGAGTATGGCGAGGAGCGGGCGCGTCTGGTGACCGAGCTGACCGAAGCGCAGTCGCAGGTCGAGGCGCTTAGCCGCGATCGGGGCGCGGCAGAGGAGCGGGAGCGCATCGCTCGCGACATCCACGACACTCTGGCCCAGACTCTCGCGGGTCTCGTCCTGTTGAGCGAGCGGGCGGGCAGGCAGGCGCGAGACGGGCGAACTGACGTCGCCGCCGAGGCGATCGCGACGATCGAGCAGACCGCGCGTGAGGCGCTCGCCGAGTCTCGCGCTCTCGTGGCGCGGATGGCAGCGGTCCCCGCCGATGATGCTCTCGCGGCAGCGATCGAGCGCCTCGCCGCGCGCTTCCGTGCGGAGGTCGGTCTCGCGATCGACGTCGAGGTCGCGGCCGGTGTGGATCTCGATCGCGAACAGCAGGTGGTGCTGCTGCGCTGCCTGCAGGAGGCACTCGCTAACGTGCGCAAGCACGCGCGGGCGACATTAGTGGTCGTGACCGTCGCGCCCCACGGCGAGGGGATTGGGATGACCGTCCGCGACGACGGAGTCGGATTCGACCCCTCAGCTGCCCGCACCGGATTCGGACTCGACGGCATCAGCGACCGTGCAACACTCGCCGGAGGATCCGTTGAGGTCGACTCGGTCCCCGGCCGCGGCTCGGTCCTCACGATTCTGCTGCCGCGTGCAGGAGTTGCCGCATGATCCGGCTGCTGATCGCCGATGACCATCCCGTCGTCCGTGCCGGGCTTGCCGGTCTTTTCGCGGACGAGGAAGGCTTCGACGTCGTCGGGCAAGCGACCGACGGCGCGCAGGCAGTCGAGCTCGTGGCGCGCGAGAAGCCGGATGTCGTGCTCATGGACCTGCGGATGCCAGTGCTCGACGGCGTCGCTGCCACAGCGAGCATTGTCGCCATGGGCGACGATGCCCCGCGCGTGCTGATTCTCACGACCTACGAGAGCGACGACCAGATTCTCGCGGCGATCGAAGCTGGGGCGGCGGGCTATCTCCTCAAGGCAGCCCCGCAGGACGAGATCATCGCCGGCATCCGGTCTGTCGCAGCCGGGCAGACGGCGCTCTCCCCGGCGGTTGCGGCCCGACTGGTGTCACGGATGCGTGAGCCCGCGGCATCCGTGACCCTGACTCCGCGCGAGATCGAGGTGCTGCGTCTGGTAGCCCGGGGCCGCAGCAACAAGCTCATCGGCCTCGACCTCGGCATCGGTGAGTCGACGGTGAAAACCCACCTGCTGAAGGTCTTCGACAAGCTTGAGGTCGCCGATCGCACCCACGCGGTGACGGTAGCCCTGGAGCGCGGCATCCTCTAGCCCCCAGTCACCGTCGCTGAACCCACAGAGTCCGGCGCGAGCCCACACGATTCGTGGGCTGAAAGTTGTGGGTTCAGCGCAGAGGGTGTGGGTTCGGCGGAGAGGGGGAGACGGATGCTGCACGCGCCGTGAGACGCAGTGTCATCTATGATGAGTCGCAGTCCCACCTCTTGAAAGCGAGTTCGTCATGGCTGACACCTCCGCCTACGTTCCTCCCATCGATGACTACGCGTTCCTGTTCGCCGAGGCGTTCGGCACCGACGTCGTGGCCCGGGCCACAGACGGTGCGCTCTCCGCAGAAGATGCCGTTGACGCACTTTCTGCGGCAGGGGAGCTCGCCGCAGAGGTCCTCGCACCGCTGAACGCCTCCGGCGACCGCGAGGGAGTGACGGTGGTCGACGGTCAGGCTAAGACGCCCACGGGGTTTCCGGAGGCCTATCGTGCCATCGTCGACGCAGGCTGGGTCACCGCTGAGGCTCCCGAATCAGCGGGCGGGGACGGGCTTCCCGCGCTCGTGCAGGCGGGCCTCGGTGAGATGTGGAACGCCGCCAATACCTCGTTCGCACTCTGCAGTGCCCTCAACACCGGTGCGATCCACGCCCTGGACGCTTATGCCTCCGACGATCTGCGCGAGCAATACCTCACGCGGCTCGTCAGCGGCGAGTGGACCGGCACGATGAACCTCACCGAGCCGCAGGCGGGCACCGACCTCGGCGCGATCCGCACCATGGCGACCCCGAACGGCGACGGCACGTGGTCGATCAAGGGTCAGAAGATCTTCATCACGTGGGGCGACCACGATGTCGCCGAGAACATCGTCCACCTCGTCCTCGCCCGCACACCAGATGCCCCTGAGGGATCGAAGGGGATCTCGCTGTTCGTCGCCCCGAAGTTCCTGCCCGACGCGTCAGGCAACCCCGGGGAACGCAACGCGATCACGACCGTCTCGGTCGAGCACAAGCTCGGCATCCACGGGAGCCCCACCTGCGTGCTTGAGTACGAGGGAGCGACCGGTTTCCTCGTGGGCGAGCTCCACGGGGGCCTTGCCGGCATGTTCGTCATGATGAACTCGGCGCGGGTCGGCATGGGCCTGCAAGCCACCGGCATCAGCGACCGCGCCTACCAGCGCGCGCGAGCGTATGCCGAAGAGCGCATGCAGGGTGCGGTGCTGGACCGACCCGACGGAACCCCGATCGCGGAGCACCCCGATGTGCGGCGCCTGCTGCTGTCGATGGCGAGCGAAATCGCCGCGATGCGCGCCCTCGGTGTGTACGTCGGCGACCTGTTCGACCGGGCCACGGATGCTGACGGCATCCGTCTTGCCGAACTGTTCGTCCCGATCTTCAAGGGATGGACCACCGAAGAGGCACTGCGGATCACGTCCGATGCGATCCAGGTGCACGGTGGCATGGGCTTCATCGAGGAATCCGGGGCCCCGCAGCACTACCGCGACGCCCGCATCATGCCGATCTATGAGGGCACGACGGCCATCCAGTCCAACGACCTCATCGGCCGCAAGGTCATTCGAGACGGCGGCACGACTGTCGCGCGAGTGCTCCAGGAGGTCGCCGAGGCTATCGCCGCGCTTGAGGCGTTCGACCACCCGGTAGCGGCGCGCACCGCGAGCCGGCTCGAAAGTGCCCGCGCGGCGGCCGAAGAGGCTACAGCCCGGCTGATCGCGTTCGGGACGACCCGCGACGCATATGCCGTCAGCGTCCCGTACCTCATGCTCCTCGGATTCCTCGCCGGTGGGCTCATGCACGCCCGGATGCTCGCGGCAACGCTCGCGCACGACACCCAGACGGATACCGACGCGCGCCGCATCCGTGAAGCAGACGCCTACGGGGTCTATCACCTTTCACGCGTTGCGGGCCTGGCGGAGGTCGTGGCCGCGGGCGAAATCGCCTGACCCGTCCTGCGCTGCGGGACGACGGGCCAGGGCACGACGGATGCCCCGGACGATGTCGTCCGGGGCATCCGTGTCTGGTCGATGATCAGCTGAACTGGTTCATCGTGTTGTGCTGACCTCCGGCCTTGAGGGCAGCGTCACCGGCGAAGTACTCCTTGTGGTTGTCGCCGATGTCGCTTCCTGCCATGTTCTGGTGCTTGACGGTAGCGATGCCCTCGCGGATCTCGCGGCGCTGCACACCCCGCACGTAGGCGAGCATCCCCTCGTCGCCGAAGTACCCCTTCGAGAGGTCATCGGTCGACAGTGCCGCCGTGTGGTAGGTCGGCAGCGTGATGAGGTGGTGGAAGATCCCTGCCCGGGCCGAGCCGTCGCGCTGGAAGGTGCGGATCTTCTCGTCGGCCAGCCGCGCGAGCTCCGTGTCGTCGTACTCGACGCTCATGAGATCGGCGCGATCGTATGCCGAGACATCCTTCCCCTCCGCGGCGAGGGCGTCGTAGGCCTGCTGACGGAAGTTCAGTGTCCAGTTGAACGAGGGGCTGTTGTTGTACACGAGCTTCGCGTTCGGGATCTCCTCGCGGATTGCATCCACCATCCCGGCGATCTGCTCCACGTGCGGCTTCTCGGTCTCGATCCATAGCAGATCAGCGCCATTTCGCAGCGACGTGATGCAGTCGAGCACGCACCGTTCTTCGCCGGTCCCGGGACGGAACTGGTACAGGTTGCTCGCCAGCCGCTTGGGACGCAGCAGCTTGCCGTCGCGCTTGATGACGACATCGCCGTTGCCGAGGTCGGCATCCGAGATCTCCTCGACGTCCAGAAACGAGTTGTACTTGTCGCCGAGGTCCCCGGGTTCGTGAGTGACAGCGAGCTTCTGCGTGAGACCCGCGCCGAGCGAGTCAGTGCGGGCGACGATGATGCCGTTGTCGATCCCGAGTTCGAGGAACGCATAGCGCACCGCGGTGAGCTTCGCAATGAAGTCCTCGTGGGGAACGGTGACTTTGCCGTCCTGGTGACCGCACTGCTTCTCGTCCGAGACCTGGTTTTCGATCTGGATGGCGCAGGCGCCTGCCTCGATCATCTTCTTGGCCAGCAGGTAGGTGGCCTCGGGGTTACCGAAGCCCGCATCGATGTCGGCGATGATCGGCACCACGTGGGTCTCGTGGTTGTCGATCTCGGACTGAATGAACTCGGCCGCGGTCTCGTCGCCCGCTGCCCGTGCGGCATCCAGCTTCGTGAACAGGAGGTCCAGCTCGCGAGCATCGGCCTGGCGCAGGAACGTGTAGAGCTCCTCGATGAGCGCCGGTACCGCGGTCTTCTCATGCATGGACTGGTCAGGCAGCGGCCCGAACTCCGAGCGGAGCGCCGCGACCATCCACCCCGAGAGGTAGAGGTAGCGCTTGTTCGTACTCTTCAGGTGCTTTTTGATCGAGATCAGCTTCTGCTGGCCGATGAAGCCGTGCCAGACCCCGAGTGACTGCGTGTACAGCGAGGAGTCGGCGTCGTACTCGGCCATGTCGCGACGCATGATGTCGGCGGTGTACTGCGCGATCTCGAGCCCGGTGCGGAACCGGTTCTGCGCCCGCATCCGTGCGACGGACTCGGGGTTGATGGCGTCCCAGGCGGGACCGTGCTGCTGCTTGAGGTCCCGGATGGCGGCGATGTCGTCCTGGTAGGTGGTCATGTCATGTCCTTCGTCGTGGGTCTTGGGCGCGATCAGTCGGTCTCGACCAGGTAGCGCGCGTAGGCGGGGAGGGTGAGGAAGGCGGGGAACTCGGTTCCGAGCGCGACTTCGCGGAAGATCGCTGCAGCGTCGTCGAACCGGTCGCCCTCGAAGCGCGACACCTCGCCCAGCACCTGGGAGATCAGCCCCTCGACGTACTCACGGGTGATGGGCGTGCCGTCCTCAGTGGTCCGGTCCTGGTGGATCCACTGCCAGATCTGGGAGCGGCTAATCTCGGCGGTCGCGGCGTCCTCCATGAGGTTGTCGATCGCCACGGCTCCGAGGCCTCGGAGCCACGCTTCGATGTACCGGATGCCGACAGACACGTTGCCGTAGACGCCGGATGCCGTGATGGGGCGACCGATGTGCACATCGATGAGATCTGCGGCGCGCACCGACACGTCGGGTCGCTGCCGGTCGAGCTGGTTGGGTCGGTCGCCGAGGACCGCGTCGAACTCCGCGCGCGCCACCGGGATCAGGTCGGGATGGGCCACCCACGTGCCATCGAACCCGTCGCCGGCTTCCCGCTTCTTGTCGGCTGCCACCTTCTCAAAGGCACGCTCGGTCACCTCGGGATCGCGGCGGTTGGGGATGAAGGCACTCATGCCGCCGATCGCGAAGGCACCCCGCTTGTGGCAGGTCTTCACGAGCAGTTCGGTGTAGGCCCGCATGAACGGCACCGTCATTGTCACTTCGCTGCGGTCGGGCAGCACGAACCGCGCCCCGCGGCCGCGGTAGTTCTTGATGATCGAGAAGATGTAGTCCCAGCGGCCGGCATTCAGGCCCGCGACGTGGTCCCGCATCTCGAAGAGGATCTCCTCCATCTCGAAGGCGGCGGGCAGGGTCTCGATCAGCACCGTGGCGCGGATCGTGCCGTGCTCGATGCCGAGGTAGCGCTCACTGAAGGTGAACACGTCGTCCCAGAGCTTGGCTTCCTCCGCGGACTCGAGCTTGGCGATGTAGAAGTAGGGACCCACTCCGTTCTCGATCAGCTGCTTCGCGTTGTGGAAGAAGTAGAGCCCGAAGTCCACGAGCGAGCCCGAGGCATCCATCGTGCGTCCGGTGCGGTCGGTGTAGCGCAGGTGCTTCTCGACGAGGTGCCACCCCCGCGGGCGCATCACGATCGTCGGGGTCTGTTCGGCGGTGACCTCGTAGCTCTTACCTTCAGGGCTCGTGAACTGCAGCTGGCCGCGAATGGCGTCGTACAGGCTCAGCTGCCCCTCGATCACGTTCTTCCAGGTGGGGCTGGTCGCGTCTTCCTGGTCGGCGAGCCACACCTTCGCTCCCGAGTTCAAAGCGTTGATCGTCATCTTCGGGTCGGTGGGGCCGGTGATCTCCACGCGCCGGTCCTCGAGGCCGGGGCCGGCGCCGGCCACCCGCCACTCGTCGTCGTGGCGGATGTGCGCGGTGTCGTCGCGGAACTGCGGGTCGTGGCCGTTGCCGATCTCGAACCGGCGCCGCATCCGGTCGGCGAGGCGATCGTGACGGCGGGCCGAGAATCGAGAATGCAGCTCAGTGAGGAACGCGAGCGCGTCGGGTGTGAGGATCTCGTCGTAGCGATCGCGGATCGGGCCGACGACCTCGAGCACCGCCGCGGCGCTCGAGGTCGGCACGGGGGCCGTCCGGGCGGGCATCGGGGTGGTGGTTGCAGTCATGGCGCATCCGTCCTGTCTGGTCTCTCATCCGCCGGCTTCTCATCCGGTGGATCGACGCCTGGTTGGTCGTCGTGCACCTACTCTCCATGAAGTTTTGGCGCCAACCTGGCCAGATCGGTTGTGAAGATCACACGAAATTCCGCTTCTGTGACAGAATCGGCGCTATGACGAGCCTCACAGCGCAGGAAGAGTCGCTCCCGGCGATGACAACGGATGACGACGATGTCATCGACACACTCACCATCGGCAGGCGCATCCGCCAGTTGCGCACCGAGCGGCGGATGACCCTCGACGACCTGGCGGCGGCGGTCGACCGTGCTCCGAGCCAGTTGTCGATGATCGAGAACGGAAAGCGAGAGCCCAAGCTCACGCTGCTACGCACCATCGCGCGCGCGCTCGGAACGAATCTGGACGCCCTGCTGGAGTCAGAGCCGCTGGACGAGCGCGCGACGATGGAGGTCTCCCTCGAGCGGGCGATGCGGGGGCCGACCTTCCAGGCACTCGGAATCTCCCCGTTTCGCATCGGTCGCTCACTCCCCGATGAGGTGCTCGCGGCGATGCTTGCGCTGCAGGGCGAGATCGAGCGGCTGCGAGACGAACGGGCAGCCACTCCGGAAGTGGCGCGCCGCGCGAACCTGTCCCTACGCCGCCTTATGACCAGTCAGCAGAACTATTTCGCCGACCTCGAGGCTCACGCCCGCGACCTGTTGGCCGCCGTCGGACACACCGGTGGCCCGCTCACGCAGCGCACGGCATCCGATATCGCGGCCCACCTCGGCTTCACGATCCATTACGTCTCGGATGTCCCGCTGGCCACGCGCAGCGTCCTGGACCTCAAGCACGGCAGGCTGTACCTCTCGAGCACGATCGCCAGCAAGCGCGATGCCCGCACTGCGGTGCTGCAGTCACTGGCTAGCCGCATCCTGAGCCATGCTGAGCCCGCCAGCTACGGTGACTTCCTGCGACAGCGCGTCGAGATCAACTATCTGACGGGGGCGCTCCTTATGCCGGAGGCCGACGCCGTGCCGTTTCTGCAGGAAGCCAAGGCTCGCCGCGCGCTGTCCATCGAAGACCTGCGTGACGCGTACTCGGTCTCGTACGAGACGGCAGCTCACCGATTCACGAACCTCGCGACGGTTCACCTCGATCTTCCGGTGCACTTTCTGAAGGTCCATGAGTCGGGCACGATCACCAAGGCCTACGAGAACGACGACGTGAACTTCCCGACCGACCGGTTCGGTTCCATCGAGGGGCAGATGTGCTGCCGCAAATGGACGAGCCGCGTCGTGTTCGACATCCCCGACCGGTTCAACCCGTACTTCCAGTACACCGACACCGGTAACGGGACCTACTGGTGTACCGCGCGCGTCGAGCCTTCGTCCGAGGGGCTCCATTCGGTCAGCGTGGGCGTGCGCTTCGACGACACGAAGTGGTTCATCGGCCGTGAGACGACCAATCGTGGCCTCTCCCGCCATTCGGTGGAGGTGTGCTGTCGCCGCGCGCCGGCAGAGCTGGAGTCATCCTGGCGTGGTCACTCCTGGCCGAACGTGCGTACCCCGCGCACGCTCCTTGCCACCCTCCCTACGGGGGCGTTCCCCGGTGTGGACACGACAGACGTCTACGAGTTCCTCGAGGCTCACGCACCCGAGTGAGCCGGGCTGACCTCACCGCCCGGCGATGAGGTCAGCGACCCGCGCGAGGGCAGATGTGCGTGATCCACCGCGGGCCTCTAGCCGGTCGGCCCCGCGGTAGGCGGTGTAGATCGCGTTGACGGCGGTCCATCGCAGCGGCTCGATCTCCCACCGCCTGGCTCGATGATCCACCCACGGCAGGCGCGTGAGGTCGGTGCCACGGCGCAACAGCAGGTCGGCGAGCGTGCGCCCGGCGAGGTTTGTCGCTGTGACTCCGGTCCCGACGTAGCCCCCTGCCCATCCGAGCCCGGTCGCGCGGTCGAAGCCGACGGTCGCCGACCAGTCCCGCGGTACGCCGAGCACACCGGCCCAGGCATGAGCGACCGGCACACCACGCGTGGCCGGGAAGAAGTCGTGCAACAACTCGGTGAGCGAACGGATCGTGCGTTCCTGAGTGCGCCCGTCAGTATCGACGCGGGATCCGTAGCGGTAGGGCACCCCGCGGCCGCCGAATGCGATGCGGTCATCAGCTGTGCGCTGTGCGTACATGTACACATGCGCGAAGTCGCCAAGGGCCTCTCGCCCCGACCAGCCGATCGCGTCCCACACGCCGCTCGGGAGCGGCTCGGTGACGATCATCGACGAGTTCATCGGCAGCCACGTGCGGTGCTCGTGACGCAGGCCCGCGGTGAACCCTTCGGTCGCGCGGATGACGGCGTCGGCGCGAACCGTGCCGAGATCAGTCTCGACGCGTCCGGGCTTGATCGTTCGAGCTGTCGTCTGCTCGAAGATCCTCACACCCGCCCGTTCCACCGTTTCGGCAAGGCCCGCGGCGAGCTTCGCCGGGTGGATGCGTGCGCAGTGCGGATGCCAGAGACCACCGAGCACGCCCGCGACGTCGATGCGCGAGCGAGCACCCTCGGCATCCAGTTCGTGCACGTCAGTGTGGGGCCACGACAGTTCTTCGGCGGCAGTCTTGCGGAGGCGGGCGAGTTGCGCGGGGGTGCGGGCGATCTCGAGCTCGCCGCCCGCCACGATGTCGGCGTCGATGCCTTCGCGGCGGGTGACCTCGATGACCTCCCTCACGGTGTCGTTCAGTGCTCGTTGCTGCGCGATCGCGGCATCCCGCCCGTGGCGGGCGACGTACTGCGAGCGGTCTCCCGTAACCGAGTTGGTCAGCCAGCCACCGTTACGGCCTGACGCTCCGAAGCCCGCGAAACTCTGCTCGATGACGCCGACGCGCAGGTCGGGTTGTGCCAGCTTGAGGTAGTAAGCCGTCCACATTCCGGTGTACCCGGCGCCGACGATGCAGACGTCCAGCGTGAGGTCACCCGGGAGCGGCGCGCGAGGGGCCGGGGTACCGCCGATGTCTCGCCACCACCACGACACGCCACCATTGATCACGCGATGATTCTCCCACGACGGGAGCCGTCGCGTAAGTGATTGAGGACGACGGATTCCGACGTTCGAGCCGGACGGGTCGCGCGCGATCGATCGTCCAGCTATCCTCACGACATGAGCCAACTCGATAGCCCCACGGTCCCGCTCGGCGGCCCCACGATCCCGCAGGAGCGACGCCTGGTCACGTCCATTCCGGGCCCGCGATCGCAGGAGCTGATGGCCCGCAAGGCTGCAGCAGTGTCGGCCGGTGTGGGGCACACGGCGCCGCTGTCGATCGTGGCTGCAGGCGGGGGCATCCTGCTGGACGCCGACGGCAACTCGATCGTGGACCTCGGTTCTGGCATCGCCGTCACCTCTATCGGCAACGCACACCCCGCCGTGGTCGCGGCAGTGCAGCAGCAGGTCGGCCAATTCACCCACACGTGTTTCATGGTGGCGCCCTACGAGCCATACGTGGCGGTGGCAGAGGCGCTGAACCGCATCACCCCGGGCGATCACGAGAAGAAGACTGCACTGTTCAACTCGGGTGCCGAGGCCGTCGAGAACGCGGTGAAGATCGCACGCAAACACACCGGCCGGCAGGCTGTCGTCGCTTTTGATCACGGCTACCACGGCCGCACGAACCTCACGATGGCCCTCACTGCCAAGCACATGCCCTACAAGGCCGGATTCGGCCCCTTCGCTCCAGAGATCTACCGGGCGCCGATGTCTTACCCCTACCGAGACGGGCTCGACGGTGCCGCCGCAGCAAAGCGTGCGATCGGCGTCATCGAGAAGCACGTCGGAGTCACGGATGTCGCGGCGATCATCATCGAGCCGATCCAGGGTGAGGGCGGATTCATCGTCCCGGCCGACGGCTTCCTACCCGCCCTGCAGGAGTGGGCGAACGCCAACGGGGTCGTCCTGATCGCCGACGAGATCCAGACCGGCTTCGCCCGTACCGGTGCGATGTTCGCCAGCGACCTGTTCGGTATCGTCCCCGACCTGATCACCACGGCCAAGGGGATCGCCGGCGGGCTGCCGCTTGCCGCCGTCACGGGACGAGCCGAGATCATGGATGCCTCGCACACCGGAGGACTCGGTGGCACCTACGGTGGCAACCCTGTCGCGTGCGCCGCGGCCCTCGCGGCCATCGAGGTGTACGAGACCGAGGACCTGTCGGCGCGGGCGCGGCACATCGGCGACGTTCTCGAACGGCGCTTGCGCGACATTCAGGCATCCGACCCGCGTCTGGGCGACATCCGAGGGAGGGGCGCGATGATCGCTGTCGAGTTCGTCGACCCCGCCACGGGTGAGCCGGATGCCGCTCTCACGTCCCGCGTCGTTCGTGCCGCCCTCGACCAGGGCGTGTTGATGCTCACCTGCGGCACGTATGGGAACGTGATCCGCTTCCTGCCGCCCCTGGTCATCGGCGATGACCTGCTCGATGATGCACTGGACGTGTTGGCACACGTCCTGTCATCGTCGTGACCAACCGACCACCGTTCGCTGCCGACCGAGGAGGACCCATGAGTATCTACGCCGTCGTTAATCCCGCCACCGGGGAGACGCTTGCCACCTACCCCACCATGACGGATGCCGAGGCCACAGCTGCGATTGCGGCAGCCGACGATGCCTACCGCACCTGGGGCCGCACCTCCGCTCCTGCCGAGCGCGCTGAGCTCGTGCGGCGCGCGGCGCAGCTGCACCGCGAGAGGCGAGATGAGCTTGCCGAGATCATCGTCCGCGAGATGGGCAAGCCGCTGTCGGCAGCTCTCGGCGAGGTCGACTTCGCCGCCGACATCACCGAGTATTACGCCGACAACTACGAGAAGATCACCGGTGACACGCCTCTCGACATCCTCGCCGAGGGAACCGCCGTCATCCGTCGCTCGCCCCTGGGGGTGCTGTTGGGCATCATGCCGTGGAACTTCCCGTACTACCAGGTCGCACGTTTCGCCGCTCCGAACCTGGTCATCGGCAACACCATCCTGCTCAAGCATGCTCCCCAGTGCCCCGAGTCGGCGGCGGCGATCGCGGCGATCTACCGGGATGCCGGGTTCCCGGAGGGCGCCTACGTCGATGTGCGTCTGACCAATGAGCAGGCTGCGACAGTGATCGCTGATCCTCGCGTCCAGGGCGTCTCAGTGACCGGTTCGGAGCGTGCGGGTGCCGCTGTCGCCGAGGTGGCCGGTCGCAACCTCAAGAAGGTCGCGCTCGAGCTCGGTGGCTCCGACCCGTTCATCGTGCTCTCCACCGACGACCTTGACGCGACGGTGGACATGGCGGTCGAGGCCAGGCTCGACAACAACGGCCAGTCCTGCAACGCCCCCAAGCGCTTCATCATCATCGATGAGCTCTACGACGCGTTCGTGGAGAAGTTCGTGGCGGCCATGGCTGCGGCCCCCCTCGGGGACCCCTTCGCAGACGACACGGTGATCGGTCCGCTCTCGTCGCTGGCTGCAGCCGAGCGGCTCGAAGAGCAGGTGAACCGCGCCGTCGCGCAGGGCGCCACTGTCGAGCTCGGCGGTGCCCGAGACGGGGCGTTCTATCCCGCGACGGTGCTCACTGGCGTCACGGCCGACAACGACATCTATCGCGAGGAACTGTTCGGTCCTGCGGGAGTGGTCTATCGCGTCGCCGACGAGGCGGAAGCTGTCGCCGTGGCGAACGCGACCAGCTACGGACTCGGCTCGTACGTGTTCACGACCGATCCCGCGCAGGCCGAGCGGGTGGCCGACGCCATCGATGCGGGCATGGTGTACGTCAACATCGTGCTCGCCGACAGCCCCGAGCTTCCCTTCGGTGGCGTCAAGCGCTCCGGCACCTCGCGCGAGATGGGCCTGCTCGCCGCAGACGAGTTCGTCAACAAGAAGCTCATCCGCGTCGCCTGAGCCCACAATCTGGGGCGCCGCAAGGGCCAAGGGTCCCTAGCGGCGCCCCAGACGTGCGCCCACAATAAGGGCATGGAAGAGATGATGGACGATGTCGTCGCCACCCTCAGCGATGAGGAGTGCTGGCAGCTTCTGGCTGGCGAAGAACTCGGCCGCCTGGTGACCCGGGTTGGAGATGTCTTGGACATCTTCCCGGTCAACTACGTCGTGGATGAGGACACCATCGTGTTCCGCACCGCCGAGGGCAGCAAGCTTGTCGAACTCACCGTCAACGACGAGGTGCTCTTCGAGGTCGATCACTACACCGACACTCTCGCGTGGAGCGTGATCGTGCGCGGTCGGGCTCATCGGCTCGCGACCGAGGAAGAGGTCGAGGCTGCTGACGAGCTTCCGCTTCGGCCCTGGGTGCCGACGTTGAAGTACCACTACGTCCGGGTGCACGCCGAGACGATGTCGGGTCGGCGTTTCCGTCGTGGGCCCGAGCCTGACCGCTACGGCATCGCCGACTATTGAGCCCGGCGCTCGGCATCCGGGATGCTGCGTGCCCGATCATGGTGGGATGACCCCCGCGCGGCTGTGGATTCCGGTACTCGCCGGAGTCCTCACTGTCGCGCTCGGAATCGCCGCCGTCATCGGGCTGGAGTGGCTGACCGCAGACCGCAGACCCACCGTGGTGACGGCATCCCAGGCGGATGCCATCGCTGACGTGTTCGCCGAGAATCAGGCGTTCGCTGCCGAGCTCCGACGCGCCCGCGGGCAGTACGTGGAGGCTGCTGCGGCATGGGAGGCTGACGCCGCCTGGATCCGGCAGTGGCGCGAGCAGGATGCCGCTCCGCAGCCCGCGGCCCCCAACCCGGGCGGCCAGGTCTTCCCCGGCGACGATCCGCAGGGTCGCGCCTTCCTCGACTCCATCGGAGCAACCGAGGTCACGGTGATCTTCGATGCCGGTCCCGAGAACTGTGGCTACGCCGGACAGGAGGACCGTCCACGCTTCCTCGTGGTCGGTGGCTGCTACCAGACCGGCTACCCCGACTGGCTGTTCGTCGCGTGGGAGCCGGGAATCGAGCGCCTCGCCTGGCCGATCTTCGTGCACGAGGCGATGCACTGGTACCAGTACCAGAACTCCTTCCCTGCCCTGCTCGCGGCCGAACGCGCCGGGGTGTCGCACGACGATTACGAGTGGGCGCTGGAGACGGATGCCAGCTGCCGAGCTGTGTACCAACACGGCATTGACCGGTCCGCCTTCGATGGCTCCTCGTCACCGTGTGACATCACTGACTGGCACGACGGCTGGTTCGTCGACCAGCTCGCCGCGCTCGGGGTGCGCACGAGCGCTCCGACGCCCGAGGAGTTCGAAGTCAGCGCGGTGGTGCGTCCGTGAACGGGGGCACAGGGATGCTGCGGGCGCGCAGACCGATCATGCTCGCTCTCGCGTTCGTGTCGGCATCCGTGCTGCTGACAGCGTGTGCTGGGCCCGATCTCGATGAGCTCGAGACGGATGCCGCGGCCATCTTCGACACCCTGGTGGAGGCTGCCGGAGCGGTCGAGGAGGGAACACTCCGCACTCTCGAAACGACGGGCCCGGAGGAGCAGTCCTGCGGCGAGCAGGATCGCGGCACCCAGCGCACATTCGCCGCGGTCGGTTCTGTCTCGGTGGGGGCGGACTACGCCGCCGAGGACGCACTCGTCGATGCCGTGACGGCGGCGATCGACCCGGAGGTGTGGGCGACGATCGACGCCGACGGACTCGCGGGGCGCGAGGGCGCGTGGGTGGACGAGAGCGGCATCGTGGCCACGGTCAGCTACGAGTCTCCGCTTCTGGTGATCGCCGTGTTCACGCCGTGCCTCGAGGCCCCCTAAGGCGCGGGGACGGTTCGCCCGCCGTGAGGGCATGCCGTACACTTGACCTGCAGTAGAAGTCTGCATTCTTTCGCCGTGCCCGCGATCGGGACACATCCCTCCTTTCACGTCGCGGCAGAAGACTGCAGACACCTCAAGGCCTTCCGGCCTTTAGGGCGGTAGCTCAATTGGCAGAGCAGCGGTCTCCAAAACCGCAGGTTGCAGGTTCGATTCCTGTCCGCCCTGCGCGTCAGCGCAAGCTGGCACAACAGAAGCAACCAGGTGGGATACATGGTCCAGGATGACGCCAAGGGCGAGATCGTTGCCAGTGGCAGCGCTCCTCGCGAGAAGAAGCTGAACGTCTTCGCGCGGATCGCCCTGTTCATCCGTCAGGTCTTTGCGGAGCTTCGCAAGGTCGTCACCCCGACGCGCCAGGAGCTCCTGAAGTACACGGCAGTCGTGCTCGGGTTCGTCGTCATCATGATGGCACTCGTGTGGGGAATGGACTACGTGTTCCTCTGGCTGACGACGCAGGTCTTCGGCGTTCCCGCCTGATCTGTTCGTCCTCACGGTGCGAGGCAGGATGCTGCATCGCGCCCGATCAAATGGAAGTGAACGAAATACGTGTCTGAACGATTTCTCGACGACGCCGACTGGGCGCCCTCGGCCGAGCAGTCCTCCGAGGAGGACGAGGCCCAGGAGGGCAACGAGCTCGCGCGCGAAGAGCACCAGAGCGATGCGGCCGAGCACGTCGCCATCCACATCGAGGATGAGGACGACGACGCGGACTACTCGGATGACGACGACGTCGAGGTGAGCGACCCGGAGGCTGATGCGATCGTGAACGATGCACTCGAGATCGACGAGGCAGCAGAGGCTGAAGCCGCTGCCGAGGTTCTGACCGACGACCTCGCCGAAGAAGAAGCCGAGCGCGCTGCCCACGCCGCCGAAGAGGTCACGCCTTACGACGGTCACGAGCTCGGTGACGACGTCGACGAGGCTGACGTGGCCGACGGGGACGAGGCCGAGGAAGACCCGTACGAGACATTCCGCGCGGAACTGCGGTCCCTCCCGGGCAAGTGGTACGTCATCCACTCCTACGCCGGCTTCGAGCGCAAGGTGAAGGCCAACATCGAGCAGCGCAAGTCGACGCTCGAGGTCGAAGAAGACA
>Ga0310345_10000643_pt1 | contig 47558 bp, 38 predicted proteins | sample HC15DNA20500_MG_FD_204667 | JGI IMG/M metagenome (GOLD analysis project Ga0310345, IMG submission 204667) | Marine microbial communities from station ALOHA, North Pacific Subtropical Gyre - HC15-DNA-20-500_MG | ecosystem: Environmental > Aquatic > Marine > Oceanic | place: Pacific Ocean: North...
GGGGCGTGGGTCGAGGAAATCGGGGCGGGCAGGGACGGGGGCGACGCCTCCGTCCCTGCCCGCCGTGCAGATTAGTTCGCTTCGGCGATCGCGTCCTGGAAGGCGCCGACGATGTCGGTGCCGACCTTATCGGCCCACTGGTCGAAGGCGGGCTGGGTCGCCTCGCGGAACGCGGCGAGCTCGGCCTCGTTCGGCTCGTAGACCTCCATGCCCTTCTCGCGCAGGAAGGCGATGCCCTCCTCGGTGCTCTGGCGAGTGATGTCACGCTGGTACGCCATCGCCTCCTCGGCGGCGGCGCGGATCTGCTCCTGCGTCTCGGGGTCGTAGCTGTCCCACTTGGCCTTCGAAATGCCGAGGAAGATCGGGTCGTAGGAATAGTGCCAAGCAGTCAAGTGGTCCTGCACCTCATAGACTTGCTGCGGGATGATCACCGCGCCGATCGGGTTCTCCTGACCGTCAACCACACCCTGCTGCAGCGCGGTCAGCGTCTCGCCCCACTGCATCTGCTGCGGGTTGGCGCCGAGCGCGTTCATCACGTCGATATACATCGGCCCGGCCACGCGCATGTTGAGGCCCCTCATGTCCTCGGGCGACTTGATCGGCCGGACGCTGTTGGTCACCTCGCGAAAGCCGTTCTCGCCCCAGGCCAAAACCTCGATCCCCTTCTCGCGCAGGATCTCCTCGAGCATGTCGGCGGCCGGGCCCTGGGTGGTCGCGTCGACCTGCGCGTAATCCGCATAGAGATAGGGCAGTGAGAACACCGCCATCTCGGGCACCAGCGGCGTCACGTTGATCGCCGAAGTCACCACGAGGTCGAGCGCGCCGCGCCCGACCATCTCGGCCTGGCGCATCTGGTCGCCGCCCGAGAGCTGGGCGTTGGGAAAGACCCGGGCGTCGATCTCGCCGCCGGTCTTCTCGGCGAGCAGCTCGGCGAAGCGCTCGGCCCCCTTGTGCCAGGTGGTGGTGTCGCCGGTGTTATGCGACAGGCGCAGGGTTTCCGCCGAGGCCGCGCCGACGGCGAGCGCGCCCGCCATGATCGCGGCCAGACCCGTGATTCCAGGTTGCAAGAAACCCATGAAATTACCTCCCAGATTGAACGGCGCGGCGCGCCAGTGCCGGCACCCTCCCCGGCGCCATGTTCCACATTGTGAAGCAAATTCCGTAGCGTCCTACAAGAAGAACTTGAGTTCTCGGCAAACGGGATGGGATTATGAGGTAAGAGGGGGAGATAAATGCGAGACACGCCGCCATTGAGGTCCACATCATGAGCAACGCTGCGGGCTCTGCCAGCGGCACTCAGAGTGTTGACCGGGCAATGATGCTGCTGGGGCTGATTGGCCGACAGGGTGGAGCCGGGGCATCGCTGGCCGGGCTGGTCGGCGCCAGCGGCCTCAACAAGCCGACCGTCCGGCGGCTGCTGCTCGCGCTGATCCGGGCCGGGCTGGTCGAGCAGGATGGCGGCAGCCGCGCTTATCACCTCGGGCAGGAGGCTTACCTGCTGGGCACGTTGGCGACGCCGCGGCACGGGCTGCTGGAGATTGCGGCCGACCAGCTGTCGGCGCTGGCGCGCGACAGCGGCGACACCGCCTTTCTGTCGTTGCGGCGTGGTGATACGGCGGTCTGCCTGCACCGCGAGGAGGGTGGCTACCCGATCCGCACCCATGCGCTGATGCCGGGTGCGCAGCACCCGCTGGGCGTCGGGGCGGGATCGCTCGCGATGCTCGCGGCGTTGCCGGAGCCGGAGCGGGAGGCGGCGCTCGACCGCAACCGCGACTGGCTCGCGCGCGACTACCCGGCGTTGCCGCCGGAGCGGCTGCGTCATTTGGCGAGGTCGGCGCGGGAGTTGGGTCATGCGCTCAATCCGGGGCTGGTCTTTCCAGACAGCTGGGGCGTTGGCGTCGCGCTGCGCCGGCCCGATGGCGGCGTCGCCGGTGCGGTCTCGATTGCGGCGGTGGCGCAGCGCATGCAGCCGCCGCGCAACGCAGAACTGGCCGCGGCGCTGGTCGCGGCCGCCGCCCGGATCGAGGCGCGGCTGGCGCAGGCCTATGCCGCCCGCGCCCCCGAAAGATCGGATCACAAGAGGGAGGGCGCGACATGAGCGCAGCGGCACTGGGCGGCGTCGCCCCGGTCTCGACACGGGTGATGAACCTGTCGCATCTGCTGACCGGCACCGCACGGCGGCATGGCGAGGCCATCGGCTTCGTCTGGGGGGAGCAGCGCTGGAGCTGGGCCGAGATGGAGGCCCGCGCGGCGGGTTTCGCTGCGGCGCTGGCGACCGAGTTCGGGCTGTCCAAGGGCGACCGGGTGCTGGTGCAGTCGGAGAACTGCAACCAGATGTTCGAGGCGATGTTCGCCTGCTGGCGGCTCGGCGCGGTCTGGGTGCCTGCTAATTTCCGGCAGTCGCCCGAGGAGGTCGCCTGGCTGGCGCGGGCCTCCGGCGCCAAGGGGCTGATCTGCGGGGCGCGTTTCGCGGACCATGCCGCGGCCTGCGCCGACACGGTCACCTTTACGGTGGCGATCGGAGAGACAGGCTTTGCCGAAGACTACGAGGCGCTGGTCGCGCGCCATTGGGGCGCCGCCCTGGCGCCGGTCGCTGTCGAGCGCGACGACCCGGCCTGGTTCTTCTTCACCTCCGGCACCACCGGTCGGCCCAAGGCGGCGGTGCTGACCCATGGCCAGCTCGCCTTCGTGGTCACCAACCATCTGTGCGACCTGATGCCCGGCACCACTGAGGACGACGCCTCGATCGTCGTCGCGCCGCTGTCCCACGGCGCGGGGATCCATCAGCTGGCGCAGGTGGCGCGCGGCGCGAAGACGATCCTGCCCGCCAGCGCGAAGTTCGATCCCGCCGAGATCTGGCGGCTGGTCCAGCGCTGGCGCGTCAGCAACGTCTTCACCGTGCCGACCATCGTGAAGATGCTGGTCGAGCATCCTTCGGTACGCGCGCACGACCTGTCGTCGCTGCGCTACGTGATCTATGCTGGCGCGCCGATGTACCGCGCCGACCAGATCCGCGCGATCGAGGCGCTGGGAGCAGTGCTGGTGCAGTATTTCGGGCTGGGCGAGGTGACGGGCAACATCACCGTGTTGCCGCCCGCCCATCACCACACCGACGACGCGGCCATGCGGATCGGCACCTGCGGGTTTGCCCGCACCGGCATGCAGGTGCAGGTGCAGGATGCGCAGGGACGCGAATGTGCTGCGAACGAGACCGGCGAGATCGCCGTAATCGGACCGGCGGTCTTCGCCGGCTATTTCGACAACCCTGAGGCCAACGCCAAGGCGTTCCGTGACGGCTGGTTCCTCACCGGGGATCTCGGACACATGGACGAGGAGGGCTTCGTCTACCTGACCGGCCGCGCCTCGGACATGTACATCTCCGGCGGCTCCAACATCCATCCCCGCGAAATCGAGGAAAAGATGCTGGAGCACCCCGAGATCTCCGAGGTGGCGGTGCTCGGCGTGCCCGATCCGGTCTGGGGCGAGATCGGCCTCGCGGTGGTCGTCCCCGCGCCCGGATGCCGTCCTGAAGCGCTGGCGCTTCTCGATTGGCTCGGCGGGCGCATCGCCCGCTACAAAATCCCGCGCCGCGTCGTGATTTGGGACGCGCTGCCGCGCTCGGGCTACGGCAAGATCACTAAGAAGCTGGTGCGTGAGGCACTGGTGGCGCGGGGCGAGATTGAGGCGTGACGCGCGACCTCGTCCATCCCGGGCCGGAAGCCCCGCACAGGGTCGCGGCGCTGGCCTGCCAAGCGCATCCGCTGCGGCTGCGGCTGCGTGCCGGGCTACCACTGGATGCCGCCGTAGCCGAGGCCTTCGCGGCGGAAAGGTTCGAGGCAGGCTACCTGCGGCTCCGCAACGTTTCGATGGCGCGCCTCGACTTCGTCAGGCCCGCGCCCGCGCCGGGGCACGGGCCGGTCGCTTGGTACAGCGCCGCCGAACGCCTAGCCCCGGCCCATGTTGAGGCGGTCGGATTGCATCTGGGACGGCGCGACGGCGCGCCGTTCCTGCATGGACACGGTCTTTGGCGCGGCGCCGACGGGGTGCCACGCGCCGGGCATCTCTTGAGTCCGGAGTGTCGCCTCGCCGAGGACGCATGGGCCGAAGGCTGGGGCCTGTCGGGCGCCGCGTTGGAGGTAGCGGCAGACGACGAGACCGGCTTCGCCTTGTTCGCCGCGACTCCGACCCCGAAGCGCCTCGGCGGCCTGCGGGCGGTGCTTTGCACGCTGCGCCCCAATGTCGAGCCACTTTCGGCTCTGGCCGCAGTGGCGGTGGAGCACGGCCTCGGCCCGGCGCGCATCGAGGGGTTGGGCAGTCTCGTGGGCGCGGCTTTCGATGACGGCATTGGGATCCTCGACGTCGCCGCCGAGTTGCTGGTGCTGCGCGGCGAGATCTCGCCGGACGAGGTTCGGATGGATGCCGTGGCGGTGGGCTTCGAAGGAACGCCGATCCGGGGCAAGCTTCAGCTGAAGATCAACCGGGTTTGCGTGACCTGCGAGATGCTGCTCGTTTCCGAGCCGGGGCAGGTGCATCGCTCGGCCGAGTAGGGATGGCGGAGGGACGCCTTGCAAGGGAAGGTGAACCACCCCGGCTTTGCCGGAGAGTGTTTCGTTCTACGCTTCAGGAAACCTTTTTGACCGCTTGAAGCTGTCCAAGATGGCGTCGTTCGGCTTTGGCAAGAGGGATCTCGCCGATCGAACTGCGAAATCACTGCGTGTTGTACCACTCCATCCAGGGGACGGTTTCCCATTAGACGTCCTCCATAGTTTTCCACGGGTCGAGTTGCTTGATGACCTCAGTCTCGAACAGGCCGATGTCACTTTCTGCGAGCGCGCTATCGTAGGAATCTCCGACTGTGCCGACAGAAGGATCGATTTCATGATCGATCAGGCGCTCGGTGTTCTTTATGAACTAATACTGCGACCCGCGATCGGACTCATGGATCAAGCCTCTATTTCCAGGTGGCTTTCTTTGTCAAAGCGCCTGTTCTTTTCAAGGGATCAAGAGTGTAGGCGCTTTGCGCTTACCCTCCTGAAAATTGTGGGTTGCCGAGCGGAGCAGAAATTCAGTTCAGACGCGTCTGAACTTCTCCCCCATACCAGTCGAATGCCCGCCCCGAGATATTGACCATGACGCTCTTGGTCTCGAAATGCTCGTCGAAGGACTCGCTTCCGAATTCACGCCCGATGCCCGACAGCTTGGTTCCGCCCCAGGGCGCAGCGGGATCGAGACGATGGTGGTCGTTGATCCAGACGATGCCGCAGTCGATTGCATCGGCCACGCGGTGCGCACGCGCGACATCGTTGGTGCGGATCGCCGCCGCGAGACCGAAGGGAGAATTGTTGGCGAGAGCAATCGCTTCGGCTTCGTCGCGGAATTTGGTGACCGAGGTGAAGGGGCCAAACACCTCCTCTTGGAAAATCCGCATGTCGGCCGTGACATCGGCGAACACCGTTGGTTCGACGAAGTAGCCCCCGCTGTCCTTCAGCGCCTCGGGCACTTTGCCACCGGCGACCAGTCTTGCCCCATCCTCATGGCCGTAATCGACATAGCGCAGCACCCGCTCGCGCTGTTTTTCCGAGATTACCGGCCCGAGCTGGGTGCCCGGCGCCGACGGATCCCCAATACGGATGGCCTTGGCTTTCTCTGCCAGCTTCGCGACGAAATCGTCATAGATATCTTCATGCACGATGTGACGGCTGGCGCAGACACAAGTTTGTCCCGCCCCGACGAAAGCGCCGAATGCCGCGTAGTTCACGGCTTGGTCGAGGTCATAGTCTGGAAAGACCAGCACCGGGGTCTTGCCGCCGAGCTCGAGCACCTGATGCGCGAAGTTGTGACCAGCCTGGGCCCCGGCAATCTGCCCGGCTTCCGTGCCACCGGTCAGCACCAGCTTGTTCAGATCCGGATTTGAGCAAAGCGCTTTGCCAGTTGACGCTCCAAGCCCTGTCACGACGTTGAAGACCCCGGCGGGCAGCCCTGCCTCGGCGAAAATGTGCGCGAGAGCGTAGGTCGTCATGGGCGTATATTCCGAAGGCTTCACCACGGTCGTGCACCCCGAAGCGAAGACAGGCGCCAAGCTCTTGCACATGATCATCAGCGGGTGGTTGAAGGGCGTGCAGTTGCCCACCACGCCAAGCGGACGGCGGCGCGTATAGCTGAGATACTGGCCTTCGACGGGGATCACCGCGTCTCGCCGCGACAGAGCGAGGCCCGCATTGTAGCGAAAGAAGTCCGGTAGTCGTGACAGCTGCGCCCGGGTTTCGGCCAGCGGCCGGCCATTGTTCATCGTCTCAAGGCGACACAACTCTTCGAGGTTATCCTCGAAAGCGTCGGCCAGCCGGTTAACCAGCCGCGCCCGGGCCCGCACATCCATGCCGCCCCACTCGGCACTTTCGAAGGCCCGGCGGGCACTGGCCACGGCCCGGTCCACATCGGCCTCGGTCGCATGTGGAATGCGCGCGATGATCTCACCCGTCGCAGGGTTGCGGACATCGATCAGTTCACCGCTTTCACCGTCACATTCGGTGTTGTCGATGAACAGCCCGTAGTTTCGGACGAAATCGTGGTCAGGAATGGTTTCTGCAAGAGACATTGGTCTCGGCCTTTCATGGTTCTGTATTTGGCGGGTGAACGGCGTCAGCTCTGGACACCAGTCCATTGAAGCGCGGTCAGGAACCGCTTTTCTGCGGCACCGATATGGGATTTGAGCAGCCGCAGCGTGCGACGGTGATCATGGGCCTGCACCGCGTCTATGATCGCCACATGCTCGGCCACCAGCTTGCGCGGGTCGCGGCCCCGGGTCGCCGAAACGCTCATGCGTACCAGCCTGTCCATCTCGTCGATGAGATCGCAGGCGGTCCGCGCCATACGGTCGTTGCCACAGCACATCGCAAGAGCCTGATGAAAATCGCGGTTGTAGGTGATGAAGCCCTGCTCATCGCCCTCGTAGACACGGTAATGATCAAGTGCGGCGAGCTGGTCCTTGGATCCGTTCCGGGCGGCCTCTTCGGCGCAGGCGAGTTCGAGCACGCGCCGGAAACCGAAAAGATCATGCGCATCCGAAATCGAGACCGGCGACACGCGATACCCCTGCCGCGGCATGACCACCACCAGCCCTTCATGCAGCAGATGCTGCAGCGCCTCTCGCACTGGCGACTTGCTGACCTCGAAGCGCTGCGCAAGCTCCTGCTCGCGCAACTCGGCGCCGGGCATCAGCTCGGTGGTCAGAATTTCCTGGCGAAGGGCCTGGTAGATCTCGTCGTTGCGCATTGTCTGCCTTGTTAATGGGCCCGGCGCGCGAGCGCGCCGGGCGATCGGGGTCACATGTTGGTCTGCTGCCATTCGGCGATATCGGCTTCCACTTCGGCGCGATCGAATTCGTTGGCCGGGCCGATCAAGCTGTCGTCGAGAAAAGTCGTCACGTCGATCGGCGCCTTGATCTCTCCCACTTCGATCAACTGTGCCTGCACCTTTTCCCAGCTATCGGGGCGCAGATCACCGAAACGCTCGGTCACGGGGGTGTTGAGTGGCTCGGCACCATCGATAAAGTTCCAGCCGAACTGCTCCTGCTGCCATTCCTCGGGCACCGCCGCCCGTGTCATCGCACCCACGGCTTCGCGATCGAGCGTCGCGGCATAGGCACCCTTTGACCAGGCGCGAACGAACCCCTCAAGCACCTCGTTCAACTCGTCCTTGCGCTCCGAAAGAATGACGAAGGAATTAGCCGGCGTCTCAGCGACACCTTCGGGCGTGATGTCCCGGATCTGGATACCGTTGGCCTGCAAGGCCACCCAGTCGGGCAACGCCCCGGCAATCGCCGAGACCGTGCCGCGCTTGAAGGCATTGGCCAGCGTCGGCCCCCCTTCACCCACGACCACCGTCTTAACCTCGTCAATCTCGCCGCCGATGGCGTTGAGCGCCACATCGAGCGTGGCCCGGTCCCGGTCGCTGACCAAGCCCACGGTCTTGCCCATCAGCTGATCGACGCTCTCGATCTCGCTGTCGGCGGGCACCACGACACCTTCCGGAGCGCGCTGCTGGGCCTCGTAGACGACACTGATCTCCATGCCGGCGTTGAGCGCCTGATAGGTCTGCGGCCCGTCCAGCATGGCAATGTCGGCGTCGCCATTGGACAGGAAGGCGACGAAGGGCACGCTGGTGGCGGACGGCAAGAGGTTCACCTCGAGCCCCTCGTCCGCGAAATAGCCCAGCTGCTCAGCGACGATCATGGGGTAGAACAGGATCGAGCGCGGGGTCGGCTGGATGAAGTTGATTTCGGTCAGATCTTGCGCCGTGGCCGGAGCCGCAAGCCCGGCTGCGAGAGCCGTCGCGGCAAGTAGTCTTGCTGTGGACATTGGTTTTCTCCTCCCTGGTGATCTCTTGGATCGATTGCCGCTTTACGCGGTCATGTGCGTCCGGCGGGGGCCACGCGGGCTGTGCCGGGCGTTTCGGTGGCCGCTCGGCCCGCCTCGCGGGCAGCTCGCTTGCGGCTGATCTCCTGCATGCGCTCGTCGTGACGCCAGAACACAATGCGGTTGTCGACCCACTCCATCAGCGCGAAGAGCAAAAGCCCCATCAGCGTCAGCGCCACCAGCACTGCGAAAGTCGCGGCCATGTTGAGCTGGAAGGTGAAGCGATGCATCAGCACGCCGAGACCTTCACTGGCCGATATGAACTCGCCGACGATTGCGCCGATCAGCGCCATGGTCATGGCGGTCTTCAGGCCGGCCATCATGTAGGGCAGGGCGGTGGGCAGCATCAGCTGCGTGAAGACCTGTCGCTTGCTGGCCCGCAGCGACCGGAACATCTCCTGCAAGTCACGATCGACGTCGAGCAAGCCGGTCATGGTGTTGAGGAACGGCGGAAAGAAGCACAGAAGTGCGGCAATGGCGACGTTGGGGGTGGTGCCGAAACCGAGCCAGGCGATCACGATTGGCGCCAATGCAATGCGCGGCGTCACCTGCAGGCCGACCACGTAGGGCGCGCTGTAACGGCGGAACGGCTCCCACAGCGCAGCACCGATGGCGAGCGCGATGCCGATGGCCGATCCGATCACGAAACCGGCCATCGCCTCATAGAGCGTGATGCCAAAATGGCCCCAGAGCAGGCGGTCGACCACTGCGATCTGCCACAATGCGGCGAGGATCGCGGTCGGTGCCGGCAGGATCAGCGAATCGAGCAGACCGGTCCGGCTCCCTGTCTCCCAGAGCACGAGCAGTCCTACAAGCAGACCCGCATGGCCCGCAGCATGGGTGGGGTTGACCCTCCAAAGCCATGAACGAGTCTCATTGGTATTGGCCGAACTGCTCATGCCGTTTCTCCCTTGCTGAAGATGTCGCGCACGCGCGCCACGAGGTCGACGAAGTCGGGGTTGGCCAGCAGGCTCAGGTCACGCGGCCGAGGAAAGGGAACGTCAACGACAGCGGCCAGTCGGCCGGGCCGAGGCGTCATCACGAACACCTTGTCGGCAAGAAAGATTGCTTCTGAAATGTTGTGGGTGACGAAGACCGAAGTGACGTTCGCGTCGGAGACGATCCGTGACAGCTCGAGATTGAGGTGCTCGCGGGTGAACTCGTCCAGCGCACCGAAGGGTTCGTCGAGCAACAGGATATCGGAGCCGATCTTGAGGAGGCGCGCCAGTGCCACGCGCTGCTGCATGCCGCCCGAGAGATGCCGCGGAAAGGCATGGGCAAAATCCTGCAGCCCTACGAGGTTCAGCAGGGCCTGGGCTTTGCTGCGATCAGCCTCCGAAACCCGGCCCTTCAGCGCGGTCGGCAGCAGAACGTTTTCAATGACCGTCTTCCATTCCAGTAGTGTCGGCTTCTGGAACATGACGCCAACGTCGCCGCGCGGCCCGGTCACCTCCCGACCATTTACAGAGAGAGATCCGCCCGAGCGCGGAGTGAGACCAGCTATCATCCGCAAGAGCGTGGATTTGCCGCAGCCCGAAGGGCCCACGATCGAGATGAACTCGCCTCGTTTGATTTCGAAATCGGCCTTATCGACCGCGATAACGGACCCGAAGCTCTTGTCGAGCCCACGTGCTTCGACGACGGTCGTCGCGGAAGCTTCCGCGCGGGCCATCGTCATGTCTTGTGATACTTGCATGTCCTCTTTCCTCCCTGTGGCCCGATGTCAGATCGCATCGGCCCGTTGCGGGGCAGCCTCGGTCTCCGCGACGAGGAACGCCAAGACGATTTCGGCCAGCTCCTTCGTTGCCTGAATGTGCGGGGCATGTCCGACGCCCTCGAGTTGGCTGAACCGCGCCCCCTCGATCCGCTCTGCGAGTTCGCGTGCCATTGCAGGTGGCGTCGCGGCATCGAGTTGACCGACCACGACCTGAACCGGCTCTTTGATCCAAGCGGCCTCGTCGCGCAGATCCAGCTCCGCCAAAGCCGCGCAGGCCTGAATGAAGCTGTCAGGTGCGATGCGCATGAGTGCCTCGCGGCAGCGGCTTACGACCTCTGGCGATGCAGCGATGTAGTCTTCGGGGAACAACCGCAGGATCGCGGCATCGAGCACCGTTTCCATGCCACCTGCCGCAACCTTGTCGGCCATCACACGGAACGTCTGCCGGCCAGCCGCATCGAAGGCCATGCCGGTATCCGCAAGAATGACCCGATCGAAACTGGCTGAGTGCCGTGCCGCAGCGGCGAGCGCCACGAAACCGCCGAAGCCATTGCCCAATAACGCCGGGGTTTGGCTCAGCCCCAAGGCTTCAGGCAGCAAGGCGATCCGATCTGCATAACTTGAAATTCCCCCTTCCACGGAATCCGAGCCACCAAAGCCCGGCAGGCTTGGCATGATTACATGGTGCCGATCCGCAAGCTGCTCGGCCAAGGAGCGGAACGAGGCGCGATCAGCCAACAGCGAATGAAGCAGAATGACGGGCCGGCCGGACCCGATCTCATCGAACGCCAGCAACCCGCCGTCGCGGCACATGACCTTGCCCATGACACTCTCCTCTATGAACCATCATAGAGTTCTACTCTTTGAAAAATGAGTCAACACTAGTGTTCCAAGAAATCACCAACTCTGTAGATGAGAAATCAAAAACTCCACTTATTCTACACATTTTACAGAGACTTAACGGAATCCTCCCTACGAAACTATTCGTCCGAGACGACAGGATATCGAGGTCTGTGATATATTACACAAGCATGAAACTTGCTTGTAGTTTCGTCACAGAGTTGACTTGGTCACGCGGGAAAAATGGGCTTTGGTACGGTCGCATAGGACGACTCGGAGCAGGCTCACCATCGGTCTGACCGAGCGAAATCCCGAAAAATCACCCATTGTCTCTCGGCATCTGGGGCCGAGAAACGTTTGCTGAGCAACCAGCATCGCAAACACGAGGATAGGCTCTACGTTGATCGGATCTCGCTGCCTGAGGTTCAGAGCGCTAACCTTCGACAAGGTTCAGGCCAGAGCAGCAGGCCGCGGCGGGCAGCCTGCTGTCGGGATTGGAAGTTTCGCCCCATTTCCCGTTCAGCGCGTCATCGCTTCTCGAACCATTCCGGGGGCAGGAAGCGGCGTTCGGGTGGCTTCAAGCGCGCATTATGTCCCGCATGGCCGCAAGGAACCGGATGACTTCCGCCTCGGTGTTGTAGTGGCACAGGGAGACCCGCACGCAGCTCTCCATCCCGAGCGGGCTCAGGATGTTGCCTGAATAGTGATCGGCTTTGCGGACATGCGTGCGGATGCCTGCTTCATTGAGGGCGGCGACGATCTTGGTGGCCTCGAGACCTTCGTAGGCGAAGGATACCAGCCCTTCGCGGCGAGGGTTGTCGATCCCGCCGATGATGGTGACGCCCTCGTAGCTGGCCAGCCCGGGCAAGTTCCCGGCACCATGCAAAAGGGCCTCGGTCAGCGTTTTCTCTTGCGCATGGATCGCTTCGCCTGCGGCAACGATCCGCGAGCGGCGATCATCGTGGTCGCTGACGCGTCCACCCAGCCAGTCGAAATAGTCCACCACGTCCGAGAAGGCGGCATAGGCGCCGGCATCGCGGGTCCCCAGCTCCCAAGGCGCACCGGGTGCGCCCATGAGCCCATCATGAGGAAGCGCCGCGAGCCGATCCGACAGCCAGGCGATGCCGTAGCCGTGGCGTGAGAAGACCTTGTAAGGGGAGATCACATAGCCGTCGATGTTGAGGGCCGCGAGGTCCAGCCGACCATGAGCCGCATGCTGGATGCCATCGACGATGATGTAGCAGTCGGGCGCGGTTTCGCGGATCGTGGCGGCGATGGCGGCGACATCCACTGCCATGCCGGTAACAGGCGAAGTGTGCAGGATGGTCGCTACGCGGGTATCCGGCGCGATCTCGGCCTTGTAGGCCGCTGCGTCGATTGAGCCGGTGCTGTTGTCATGTGGCACGAGCACATGTGCCTTGCCGCTGATCGGTGCATAGCGGTCGGCGGCCGAGCGCGTGGCGGGATGCTCCAGGCTGGAACTCAAGACCCGTCCACCCTCTGGGGTGCCCAAGCAGGCTGCGCCGATCAACCGAAAGAGCAGTTCGGTGCCACTTTCACCGGCGATGAACTGACCGCCGGGCGCGTTGAAGAACACCGCCATGTCATCCTTCGCCCGCGTGATGATCTCGACGGCCGCCTGTCCTGCCGGGTTATCACGTCCCGGATTGTCGGGAATGGCGGCAAACTTGGCAGATGTTTCGACCACCGACTTCAGCGTCAAGGCACCCCCGGCGTTCTCGAAGAAAACACGTTCGCCCTGGAACGGACAGGCATCGACATGGGCGAAATGGGCGCGAATGTCGTCGATCAGGTCAGGCTGCAGGTTGATCATCGGTTCTTTCCTTCGGTTGTCACCGCAAGCGCGGTGAACCATGTCAGTCATACTGACGGGCAAGGAATGCGAAGATTGATCCGATGTCGACAGCAATAGTTCGCCATCCGGAAAGACCGAGGGAGCGCCTTGTTCAGATCCGTCATCACGGCAAACGCAAACGCCACTTTATGCTGTTATTACATAATGTTCATTACACGCATAGGTTGCGTTTAGCGGGAACTTTCTAAACTGGGCTGCGACAAACGCTCTATCCTGTCGCAAACACAGGAGTTTGGAAGATGGCCCACCGCGAGCTGGATCTACGAGAACGGCGTCTGCTCGAAGACCTTCTACAGGCGAAGATGTCCGTCGCAAACATCGCGGCGAGATTGTCCCGCCATCGCTCGACGATCTACCGCGAGATCCAGCGCAATCGGTTCGAAGACAGCGAGCTGCCCCAGCTCAGCGGCTATTACGGCATGCTGGCCCAGAAACGGGCCGCCGAGCGCCGCCACAGGCGTCGCAAACTGATCCGGATGACGGCCCTGCGCGAGGCCGTCATCGATCGCCTGAAAGCTGGTTGGTCACCCGAGCAGATCGCCGGGCGGCTCCGCTTCGAAGAGCATCGCAGCACCATCTGCCATGAGACGATCTACGCCTTCGTCTACTCGCAGGATGGTCAGCGCCAGGACCTGGCGCGTCACCTGCCCGAGCGTCGCCGCCAGCGCAAACCCCGTTATGCCCGTCGACCCCGAAGCCTTGTCTTTCCACTGGAACGCGCGATCCAGAACCGGCCGGAGCACATCAACGACCGCAGTGGGTTCGGCGACTGGGAAGGCGATTTGATGATCTTTCGCAAGGAGTTGGGAAAGGCCAACGTGGCCTCGCTGGTGGAGCGCAAGACGCGCTATGCGGTCCTGTTCCGCAACAACGACCGCAGCTCCAAGCACCTGATGAACCGCCTGATCGCCCTGCTGTCGCCCCTGCCCCTGTCCGCCCGGCGCTCGATCACCTTCGACCGAGGGCTCGAGTTCAACCGCTGGCGTGATCTGAGAACGGGAATGGGCACCGAGGCGTGGTTTTGCGACCCGCAGGCGCCTTGGCAGAAAGGCTCGGTCGAGAACCTGAACAAGCGCGCCCGGCGCTATCTGCCGCGCGATACGGCCATCGCCGCATTGTCAGACCACGCGATGGCGGAGATCAGCGCGCAACTGAACGCCACCCCGAGACGCTGCCTCGGCTACCGGACACCCGCCGAAGCTTTCGCCGAGGAACTTCGCCAACTCGACCAGTCCTGAACCCATGTCGCAACCAGCATTGAAACCACAGCGGCGCGCGCTACTTCCAACCGCGACTCTTGTTTGAAAACAATGCCCTATCAAGCAGGAGTTTTCCAGTATGGGAGGTCGTGTCTCGAATGTGGTGGAATTTCCCGGCGGCGTTCTCCGAGCCTGTGAAAGTTCTGTCCTTCAAGCAGCGAGGTCAAGGTGCATAGGCTCGAGAGGCTGAGACAAGGTCTCCCAGCCGTCGACCTTGCGCATCTGGATTTGTCCGGCTGCCAGGAGCGCCCAAAGCAGCATCGGCACCGTTTCGGCGCAGGGCAGCACGGTCTGGGTTTTGATGCGGCGCCGAAATTCCTCGTTCAACCGCTCGATGGCGTTGGTGGTCCGCGCCGATCTCCACTGCGAAGGATCAAGGCGGGTGAAGCTGAAGAGCCTGGCCCCGGCCTCTTCGAGGCTGTCGGCGACGGCCCTGCACTTGAGGCGCCATTTCCGCACGAAGGCCTTGCGGCGTTTGTCGACCTCGGCCGCGGTGTCGGCATAGATCATGTCGCGATAGTCCTCGGTGAGCTCGTCGTGCAGACGCTTCGGAGCGTGGGCCAGCAGGTTGCGGTGCTTGTGAACCGTGCAGCGCTGGATGGGCAGGTCGTCGCCCCAAAGCGCCACGAGCGCGGCCTCGAGCCCCGGCGCGCCATCGACGATGACGAAGGCGGGACGCTTCAGATCGCGCGCATCCAGCTCGGCCAGGAACTGGCCCCACGCCACCGTGCTCTCGCCGCCCATGTTCCGGATGGACAGCAGCACCTTTTGACCGTCCCGGCGCACACCGATGGCGGCCAGCACCGAGATGTTCGTGGCTTTCCTATCCAGCCGGGTCTTGATCACCGTGCCGTCGAGAATGAGCCGGACGATATCCTCATCCGCGAGGCTGCGGGCGCACCATGCGTCCCAATCGACCTTCACCTTGCGCCAGGCGCGGCTCACGACATCCTTGCTGACCGCGCCCTCGAACAGCCCGAACAGCGCCCGCTTGACCCGTCGCGTGTTGGTGCCGGCCAGATAGACCGCGGCGATCAGCGCTTCGGCCTTTCGCGTCAGCCGCCGATAGCGTGGCAGCGCCTTGGATCGCCACTCCGTCACCTTGCCCTCGGCATCCTCGATCCGGGCGCGCGGCACCCGCAGGGTTTCGGTGCCGAAGGTGCCGGTGAGCTGCCGCTCGCGGTGCCCGTGCCGGTAACCTTTCGCCTGACCCTCCCCGCGACCATAGCGTAGGCGGCCGAGAACGTCGGCCAGCTCCTCCTCGAACATCGCTTCGATGGTGGTCCGGACGCTCGCCCGCAGGCGATCCTCGATCGGGTCGTAGCCGTCGTCGTTCGCCAGTAGCGAAAGGCGCGCGCTTTCAGTAATCTGGTTCATGGCGTGATCTCCCTGGCGGTTGTCGCCGCCGGTTGGGTGGTTGCAAGTCACCCGGAGATTACGCCGCCCTCAAATTTCCACCAACTTCGCGACACGACCGTATGGGACGTGTCTATGCGCAATTGACGCTTGAGGAGCGCCGCAAGATCGAACGCTGGCGCCATGCCAGGGTGTCCGTGAACGAGATGGCGCGGGTATTGCAGCGTCACCGCTCAACCATTTTCCGCGAGCTCAGGCGCAATCACCAGGATCCCTGAATGCCGAAGGTCGTTCAGCGACCCCTCCCCGTCCTAGCAGTAAGGCACAGGTGCGCACACCAATCGCGATGCTCGCCGAGGGCTGCTCCGCGAACCGGGCATCGGTCAACTCTCCGATCACGATATCCGCGAGATCTGCGACAGGCTGAATGTGGCGCTCCGCAAATGCCTCGGAGGGAAGTCGCCCGCCAAGGTGTTCCAAGCCTAGATTCCGCAAAAGAGGCCGCGAGCGCCCTGCTTTCAGACCACCGCGGAGTTGGCGGGTAAGTATCGCCTATATTCTGTGCTTTCTGTTGAGTTGAAACGAGATCGGCGTGACACTCGTCGTCACCTCGGTCGAGACGATCACCCTGCCCCGCCGCATGTGGATGGGCCTGCGCGACAATGTCGACCCGACGATCGCCGCGCTCTCGGAGCCGCTGACCCTCGTGGTCACGGCCCATGTCGGCCCGCGCGCGGCGCTCCTGATGCGCAAGGGGGGCCGGGACCCGCCGAGCGCCCCGCCTCCCCGCCGCGCGGCCCCGTGCCGCGCGGCTCCAGAAGCCCGAACTTTCACAGATGCTACAGGGTGCGACATGAATTTTGGTCTGAGCGACGAACAGGAGATGATCGTCTCCACCGTCCGCAGCTTCGTCGAAAACGAGATCTATCCGCACGAGGCCGAGGTCGAGCGAACGGGCGAGGTGCCCGCCGAGATCGCGCAGGAGATCAAGCGCAAGGTCATCGATCTGGGCTTTTACGCCTCCAACTTTCCCGAAAGCGTCGGCGGGCCGGGCCTGTCGCATCTCGAATTCGCCCTTGTAGAGCGCGAGCTGGGCCGCGGCTCGATGGCGCTGACCCACTTCTTCGGTCGGCCGCAGAACATCCTGATGGCCTGCGAGGGCGAGCAGGTCGACCGCTACCTGATGCCCGCCGTGCGCGGCGAGCGGATGGACGCGCTGGCGATGACCGAACCCGATGCCGGCTCGGACGTGCGCGGCATGAAATGCATCGCCACGCGCGACGGCGGCGACTGGGTGATCAACGGCTCCAAGCATTTCATCTCGGGTGCCGACCACGCGGATTTCTTCATCGTCTTCGTTGCCACCGGCGTCGACGACACCCCGCGCGGGCCCAAGAAGCGCATCACCTGCTTCCTTGTCGACCGCGACACGCCGGGCTTCGAGGTGGCGCGCGGCTACAACTCGGTCTCGCATCGCGGCTACAAGAACTGCAATTTGTATTTCGACGACTGCCGGCTGCCCGACGCGCAGGTGCTGGGCGAGATCGATGGTGGTTTCGCGGTGATGAACGAGTGGCTCTATGCCACGCGGATCACCGTGGCGACCATGTCGGTGGGCCGCGCCCGCCGGGTCTTCGACCACGCGTTGCACTACGCGGCCGAGCGCCAGCAGTTCGGCCAGCCGATCGCCAAGTTCCAGGGCGTCGGCTTCCAGATCGCCGACATGATCACCGAGATTGACGCCGCCGACCTGCTCACCCTGTCCTCGGCATGGCGGCTCGACCAGGGCCTGCCGGCGAACCGCGAGATCGCCTCGGCCAAGCTCTACGCCTCGGAGATGCTGGCGCGGGTGACCGACGCGGCGCTGCAGATCCATGGCGGCATGGGGCTGATGGACGAGCTGCCGATCGAGCGCTTCTGGCGCGACGCGCGGGTCGAGCGGATCTGGGACGGCACCTCCGAGATCCAGCGTCACATCATCAGCCGGGAGCTCTTCCGGCCGCTGGGCGCCTGATCTGTGGAGCCGCTCGGTCGCCTCTTCTCGCCGCGCGCCGTCGCCGTCATCGGCGGCGGGACCTGGTGCGAGAACGTGGTACGCCAATGCCGGGCGGCGGGTTTCGCCGGACCGATCTGGCCGGTGCATCCCGGGAAGGCAGAGGTCGGCGGCCTGCCCGCCTGTCCCGATCTCGCGGCACTCCCCGGCAGGCCCGACGCCGCCTTCATCGGCGTCAACCGCACTCTGACGGTCGAGGTCGTGGCCAAGCTGTCGGCCATGGGCTGCAGCGGCGCGGTGTGCTTCGCGGCGGGGTTCAGCGAGGCGGTGTCCGAGCTGTCCGACGGCGCGACGCTGCAGGCCGATCTGGTCGCGGCGGCGGGCGGGATGCGGGTGCTCGGCCCGAACTGCTACGGCATGGTCAACGCGCTCGATCAGGTCGCACTGTGGCCCGACCGGCACGGCATGACGCCCTGCGACAGCGGTGTGGCAGTCATTGGCCAGTCTTCGAACGTGCTGATCAACCTCACCATGCAGCGCCGGGGCCTGCCATTGGCCGTCGTCGTGGCTGCCGGCAACCAGGCCCAGACCTCGATGGTGGATCTGGGCATCGCGTTGCTCGAGGATCCGCGCATCACCGCGTTGGGGCTGCATATCGAGGGCATCGGAAACCTGCCCGCCTTCGAGCGGCTGGCCCGCCGCGCGCGCGAGCTGGGCAAGCCCGTCGCCGCGCTCAAGGTCGGCACCTCGGGACAGGCGCAGGCGGCGGCGGTGTCGCACACCGCCTCGGTCACCGGTAGCGATGCCGGCGCGCGGGCGCTGCTGCGGCGGCTCGGCATCGCGCAGGTCGACACCCCGGCGGAACTGGTCGAGACGCTGAAGCTTTTGCATGTGACCGGCGGGCTGGCCTCGACGCGCATCGCCTCGGCCTCCTGCTCGGGCGGCGAGGCGTCGCTGATGGCCGATATGGGCGAGGCGGCGGGCATGGTCTTTCCGCCGCTGGAACCGGGCCAGCATGCGGCGCTCCGCGCCGAGCTCGGCCCCAAGGTCGCGCTCGCGAACCCGCTCGATTACAACACCTATATCTGGGGCGACGAGGCGGCGCTCGCGGCCTGTTTCAGCGCCCTGTGCGACGCCGATCTGGCGCTTGGCTGCGTCGTGATCGACTTTCCCCGCGACGACCGTTTCGACGCGCCCGAGTACGATCAGGTGCTCCGCGCGGCGGCGGCTGCGCAAGATGCCACCGGCACGCCGATGGCGCTGGTCTCGCTCTTGGCCGAGGGGCTGCCCGAGGCGGTCGCGATACGGGCACTGCGGCTCGGCATCACACCGCTTTGCGGCATGGGCGAGGCGCTCCACGCGATCCGCGCCGCCGCCGGGATCAGGGGGTATAGGGACCGGAACGGCGCCATGCCCGAGCCCGTGCTGATCCCGAAGGAAGTGCGGGGTGCGACCCGCATCTACCCCGAGGCCGAGGCCAAGGCGCTGCTCCGCGCGGCTGGAATCCGGGTGCCGAGATCGACCCGCGCCGCCTCAGCCGAGGCGGCCGGGGCCGCCGCCGCCGCGATCGGCTTTCCGGTCGTGCTGAAGGGCGAGGGCATCGCCCACAAGACCGAGGCCGGGGCGGTCGCGCTGAACCTCGCAGACGCCGGGGCAGTGCGCGAGGCGGCAGAGGCGATGCCGGCCGAGAGCTTTCTCGTCGAGGAAATGATCACCGGTTGCGTGGCCGAGCTTCTCGTCGGGGTGATCCGCGATCCGGCGCATGGCTTCGTCCTGACGCTGGGGCTCGGCGGCATCCTCACCGAGCTGATCGGCGACACCGCCTCGATGCTGGTCCCCGCCAGCCGCGGCGCGGTCGCGGAGGCGCTTGCCGGGCTGGGGACCGGTGCGCTGCTGACCGGCTATCGCGGGCGGGCAACAGCCGATATGCAGGCCGTGCTCGATACGGTCATGGCATTGCAGGAGTTTGTCAGGCTTCATGCGGACCGGCTGCAGGAGGTCGAAATCAATCCGCTGCTCTGCCGCGCGACGGATGCCGTGGCAGCGGACGCGCTCATCAGGATGGGAGAGAGCCGATGACATCTTCGAACGTGCGCACCGAGCGCCGCGGCGCGGTACTCGAGGTGACGCTGGACCGGCCCAAGGCCAATGCCATCGACACGGCCACCAGCCGCGAGCTGGGCGAGATCTTCACCGGTTTTCGCGACGACCCCGAGCTGCGGGTGGCGGTCATCACCGGCGCGGGCGAGAAGTTCTTCTGCCCCGGCTGGGACCTCAAGGCCGCCGCCGAGGGCGAGGCGGTCGATGCCGATTACGGCAAGGGCGGCTTCGGCGGGCTGCAGGAGCTGCGCGGGCTCAACAAGCCGGTCATCGCCGCGGTGAACGGCATCGCCTGCGGCGGCGGGCTGGAGCTGGCGATCAGCGCCGACATCATCCTCGCCGCCGATCACGCCAGCTTCGCCCTGCCGGAGATCAGGTCGGGGACGGTGGCGGATGCCGCCACGATCAAGCTGCCCAAGCGCATCCCCTATCACATCGCGATGGAGCTGCTTTTCACCGGCCGCTGGTTCGACGCGCAGGAGGCGCATCGCTGGGGTCTCGTCAATCGCATCCTGCCCGCCGCCGAGCTGATGACGGCGGCGCGCGCCATGGCCGAGGAACTGGCCGCCGGGCCGCCGCTGGTCTTCGCGGCGATCAAGGAGATCGCCCGCGAGGCGGAGGACATGAAGTTCCAGGATGCCATGAACCGCGTCACCGGCAGCCAGTTCGAGACGGTCGAACGGCTCTATCGCTCCGAGGATCAGAAGGAGGGCGCGCGCGCCTTCGCCGAGAAACGCGACCCGGTCTGGAAGGGCCGGTAACGAAAGGACAGGAGAGGTCATGCCACTCGAGATGAACCGCAAGATATTCCTCACCGCCGCGATCACCGGGGCCGGGGCCACGCAGGACAAGAGCCGCCTCGTGCCCCGCTCGCCCAAGGAGATCGCCGCCGCCGCCATCGACGCCGCGAAGGCGGGGGCCGCGATCGTGCATTGCCACGTGCGCGACCCCGAGACCGGCGCGCCCTGCCGCGACCTCAATCTCTACCGCGAGGTGACCGACCGCATCCGATCGGCCGATATCGACATGGTGCTCAACCTGACGGCGGGGGTCGGCGGCGACCTCGCCTTCGGCGGGGTCGAGACGCCCATGGATGTCGACGCGGCCCAGACCGACATGGCCGGCGCGACCGAGCGCATGGCCCATATCCGCGCCTGCCTGCCGGAGATCTGCACGCTCGATTGCGGCTCGATGAATTTCGGCGATGGCGATTACGTCATGACCAACACCACCGCCATGCTGCGGGCCATGGGCGCCCAGATGACCGAGCTCGGCGTGAAGCCGGAGATCGAGGCCTTCGACACCGGACATTTGTGGTTCGCCAAGCAGCTGGTCCGCGAGGGCGTGCTGGACGACCCGGCGCTGGTGCAGCTGTGCATGGGCGTGCCGTGGGGCGCGCCCAACGACCTCAACACCTTCATGGCGATGGTCAACAACGTGCCCGAAAGCTGGAACTGGTCGGCCTTCAGCCTCGGGCGCGATCAGATGCCCTATGTCGCCGCCGCCGCCCTGGCGGGGGGCAATGTCCGTGTCGGCCTCGAGGACAATCTCTATCTCGAGCGTGGCGTGCTGGCGACCAACGGGCAGCTGGTCGAGAAGGCGGCCAGCCTGCTGTCGAACATGGGTGCCACGCTCATGGGCCCTCGGGAGGTTCGCGACCAGCTCGGGCTGAGCAAGCGCGCGCCCGGTGACCTGCCGGCATGAGCCACGCGGCGATCATCGGCGGCGGTGTCGTCGGCGGCGGCTGGGCCGCCCGTTTCCTGCTCAACGGCTGGGACGTCGCGGTCTTCGACCCCGACCCCGACGCCGAGCGCAAGATCGGCGAGGTGCTCGACAATGCCCGGGCCTCGCTGCCCGCCCTCTACGACCGGCCGCTTCCGCCAGAGGGCCGGCTGAGCTTCGCCGCTTCCGTCGCCGATGCGGTGGCGGGGGCGGATTGGGTGCAGGAAAGCGTGTCGGAGAGGCTCGACCTCAAGCACGCGGTCTATGCCGAGATCGCCGCCCACCTGCCCGAGGGCGGCTTCGTCGCCTCCTCCACCTCGGGCTTCAAGGCCAGCAACCTCGCCGCACGCGGCGCGCCGGTCGTGGTGGTGCATCCGTTCAACCCGGTCTATCTCCTGCCCCTGGCCGAGATATCGGGGGAGGCGCGGTATTGCGATCGCGCCCGCGAGGTCGTCGCCTCGATCGGCATGCACCCGGTCGTGCTGCGCAAGGAAGTCGACGCTTTCATCAGCAACCGGTTCCAGGAGGCGGTGTGGCGCGAGGCGTTGTGGATGCTCAAGGAAGGTATCGCGACGACCTCCGAGATCGACGACGCGATCCGCATGAGCTTCGGTCTCCGCTGGGCACAGATGGGGCTGTTCGAGACCTACCGCATCGCCGGCGGCGAGGCCGGCATGCGAGCCTATATCGAGCAGTTCGGCCCGACCCTCGGCTGGCCCCGGAGCAAGCTGACGGACGTGCCAGAGCTGGACGATGCGATGATCGACACGCTCGGTCGCCAGTCCGATGCGCAGTCCGGTCATCTGTCGATCCGTGCGCTGGAGCGGCTGCGCGACGACAACCTCGTCGCCATCCTGCGCGGCCTGCGCCAGACCGGCAGCGGTGCGGGCGGCGTCCTTCTCGAACATGAGCGGAGCCTGCCCGAAGGCGGGGAGATCGACGGGCTGCCGATCACGCTGCGCAAATCCGTACCGGTGACCTGGACCGACTATAACGGACACATGAACGAGGCCGCCTATCTCGAACTGGGCAGCCGGGCGACCGATGAGCTGATGAAGCTGGTCGGCGCAGACGCGGCCTATATCGCTTCGGGCAAGAGCTTTTTCACCGTCGACACCCGTATCCGGTATCTCGACGAGGTGCATCGCGGCACGATGCTGACGGTGACCACACAGCTGCTCGAAGCGGCGGGCAAGAAGATGAAGCTGTTCCACCGCGTGACCAAGCCCGAGGGGACTCTCGCGGCGACGATCGAGACCATGCTTTTGCACACCGACCTGACGTCCCGCCGCGCCTGCCCCCCCGAACCGCAGGTGGTGGCGGCGCTCGAAACCCTGGCCGCGGCCCATGCCGGGCGTCCCGCCGAGGGCGCCGGTGGCGCCGTCGGACAACGCAGCTGACGAACGGAGACACTAATGAGACGGCCCATTTCACGCCAAGAAAAGAAGGCTCGCGATGGGCTGGCCGCCCATCTGCATGCCAATACGTGCGGATGAACGCGGCGGATGGCGATCTCGAACTTGGATGGCAGGCGAATCTGACCTCGATCGCCGGGATCGGCCCGGCTTGCCGGACCTGATCCCGGCGTCGCGCGGCCAGTGGCCATGCCCGAATTTCGAGGTGCCGGGACATTCCGGCGCATGCGCTAGATCCTGACATCGAAGGGGGCGCGGCCCCGGCAGGGACAGGCAACAGGAAAGGCAGGCTCTTGAAACAGGTAACGAGCAAGGCGCCGGGCGGTCTCGACAACCTCGTGCTGGAGGATGTGGCCGAACCGGCGGCACCCGGCCCGGGCGAGATCACCGTGCGCCTGCATGCCAGCTCGCTCAACTATCACGACTACCGGGTCTGTGCCGTCGAGGGGGCCTTGCCGGACGGGCGGATTCCGATGGCCGATGGCGCGGGCCGCGTCGAGGCGGTCGGCGAAGGCGTGGAAGACTTCGCCGCCGGCGATTCCGTCGTGTCCTGCTTTTTCCCGGACTGGCAGGCGGGCGACGACCGGCCATTCGACTTTTCGGGCACCCCCGGCGACGGGCGTGACGGCTATGCGCGCGAACGCGTCACGCTGCCCGCGAGCTGGTTCACCCACGCGCCCGAAGGGTGGAGCCACGAGGAGGCGGCGACCATCACCACCGCCGGCCTGACCGCCTGGCGGGCGCTGGTGGTCGATGCGGGGCTCAAGGCCGGCGACACGGTCGCAGTGCTCGGCACCGGCGGCGTGTCGATCTACGCGCTGCAACTGGCCAAGGCGATGGGCGCAAACGTGATCGCCACCTCCTCGTCGGATGCGAAGCTCGAGCGCCTGCGCGGGATGGGGGCGGATCACGTCATCAACTATCGCGAAACCCCCGAATGGGGCGAGGAAATGCGCCGCATGACCGGAGGCCGCGGCGTCGATATCGTGGTCGAGGTCGGCGGGCCTGCCACGCTCGCGCAATCCATCGTCGCCGGACGGCCCGGGGCGCATATCGCACTGATCGGCGTGCTCACCGGTCGCGCCGGAGAGGTACCCACCGCCCTGCTGATGGCGCGCCAGCAACGCCTTCAGGGCCTGATCGTCGGCTCGCGCGCGCATCAGCTCGACTTCGTGAAGGCGCTCGACGCGTTGAAGCTGCGCCCGGTGATCGACCGCAGCTTCGAGTTGTCCGAACTCGCGCACGCCTTTCGGTATCAGGAAAGCGGTGCGCATTTCGGCAAGATCTGCGTGACGATGTGAAGCGGGCTACATCGGCCTGCCGGCGCTTCGCGGCGATCTCCTCCGGTTCGTGATTGTTCCGGGCTCCTCTGAGAGCCAATCGGCGGGACAAGGGCCTTCTCAGCAGCCGGACTTATAGGGATCATCCAGCGCCGGCAGCACCTTGCCCGTACATTCGCCGAAACCGACACGGTATCCGTCGCCCTGCGCATGGCCCCGGAACCTCAGCGTATCGCCATCCTCGATGAAACTGCGGGTCTGGTCACCGACGGCGATCGGCTCCCTGCCGCCCCAGCTTAGTTCGAGGAGCGCGCCGCGGCTCTCTCTGGCGGGCCCCGATATCGTGCCCGAACCCAGCAGGTCGCCGACCCGCATCGGGCAGCCCGAGGTGGTATGGTGCGCCAATTGCTGCGCGGCGGAGTAGTACATCTCGCGGTAATTGGTCCGCGCGACGGTGACCGGCCCTGCGCCTTCGGGGGCCAGTTCGACCTCAAGCTCGATGTTGTAGAGCATCGGGCCCGGCTCCCGCAGATAGGGCAGAAGGTCGCGCTCGCGTTCGGGCGTCGACGTGCGAAACGGCGCCAGCGCTGCGGCGGTGACGATCCACGGGCTGATCGAGGTCGCCGTCGCCTTGGCCTGGAACGGACCGAGCGGCTGGTATTCCCAAGCCTGGATGTCACGCGCCGACCAGTCGTTCAGCAGCACGTAGCCGAAGATCATCGCGTCGGCCTCGGCGACGCTCACCGGTCCGTTCGAGGGCTGGCCGAGGATCGCCCCCATCTCCAGTTCGAAGTCGAAACGCGCCGAGGGCGCGAAGCGGGGAAGCGCGTCCTCCGGTCCCTTGATCTGGCCCCAGGGGCGACGGATCTCGGTGCCCGACACCACGACCGAGGAGGCGCGGCCATTGTAACCGATGGGCATCGACAACCAGTTTGGCGGCAAGGCGTTCTCGGCGCCGCGAAACATCGTGCCGACATTGGTGGCGTGATGGCGGCTGGCGTAGAAATCCGTGAACTCGGCCACCGTGAACGGCATGTGCAGCGTGGCCTCCGCCTGCGGCACCAGACGCGCGCGCAATGCCTCGACCTGCGACGCCCCCTCGGCCAACAGCTCCCTCAGCCGCGACCGGAGCGCCGCCCAAGCCTCGGCGCCAGCGGCCATGAGCGGGTTCCATGTGGCCGACTGCAACAGGGGGCTGCTTTGCAACGCGATGATCCCCGCACGCTCCAGCGCCGCGACGTCGAGGATCATGTCGCCGATCGCCACGCCGCAGCGCGGGGCCCCGCCCGGGGTCGAGAAGACGCCGTAGGGTAGGTTGTTGAGCGGGAAATCGGTCCCGGCCTCATTGGCGCTTTCGACCCAGCTTCTGTCGAGGCTCATCTCCCCTCCCCGCGTCCTTGTCGTGAGAGGGGGCTCAGTCCCATTTGCCTTCCGGCGTGCCGTCGAAATGCTTTTCGAGACTGTCCCAGCAGCCGATATAATCCTCCTGCAGCGGCGCCTCCTTCGCGGCGAACTCGGTCAGATGCTGCGGAAAGCGCGTCTCGAACATGAAGGACATGGTGTCCTCGAGCTTGCTCGGCCCGAGATCGACATGGGTGGCCTTCTCGAAGGCCTCGTTGTCGGGCCCGTGCGGCAGCATCATGTTGTGCAGGCTCATGCCGCCCGGCACGAAGCCCTGCGGCTTGGCGTCGTACTGGCCGCGGATGTTGCCCATCAGCTCGGACATGACGTTCTTGTGGTACCAGGGCGGACGGAAGGTGTTCTCGGCCACCGACCATCGGTCGCGGAACAGCACGAAGTCGATATTGGCGGTACCCTCGACGCCCGACGGCGCGGTCAACACGGTGAAGATCGACGGGTCGGGATGGTCGAACAGCACCGCGCCGATCGGGCAGTAGCTCCGCAGGTCGTATTTCACCGGCGCATAGTTTCCGTGCCAGGCCACCACGTCGAGTGGCGAATGCCCGATCTCGCAGCGGTGGAATTGGCCGCACCATTTCACGGTGACGGTCGAGGGCGTCTCGCGGTCCTCGAAGGCGGCGGTTGGGGTCTTGAAATCTCGTCGGTTGGCCATGCAGTTGGCGCCGATCGGCCCGCGCCCGGGCAGCTGGAACTTCTGGCCGTAATTCTCGCATACGAAGCCGCGCGCCGGCCCTTCGACCAGTTCGACCCGGTAGACCAGCCCGCGCGGAAGGATCGCGATTTCCTGAGGGTCGAGGTCGATCACGCCGAGCTCGGTGCAAAACCGCAGCCGCCCCTCCTGTGGCACCACCAGAAGCTCGCTGTCGGCGGAGTAGAAATAGGCGTCGACCATGCTTTGGGTGACGAGATAGATATGGCTCGCCATGCCGGTCTGCGTGTTCACGTCGCCCGCCGTGGTCATCGTGCGCATGCCGGTAAGCCAGTCGAGCGGCGTGTCGGAATGCGGCACCGGGTCCCAGCGGTACTGGCCCAGCGAGGTGACGTCGGGCATCACGTGCGGCGCCGATTTCCAGTAGGGCAGATCGATGCGCGCGAAGCGGTCGGTGTGTTTCACCGAGGGCCGGATGCGGTAGCACCAGGTCCGTTCGTTCTGATGGCTAGGCGCGGTGAAGGCGGTGCCCGAGAGCTGCTCACCGTAGAGACCATAGGCGCATTTCTGCGGGCTGTTCATGCCTTGCGGCAGCGCGCCGGGTAGCGCCTCGGTCTCGAAGTCGTTGCCGAAGCCCGGCATGTAGGACGGTCTCGCGCCGTCGTCGTTCGGCGCGCGCCTCATCTCCTGCGGAAGCTCGCCTGACGCCATCCTTCCCCTCCCCCTGATCGGCCCGAACGGGCCCGTTTCAAGTCGTGGCCAAGTTTCGTTGCGATTGCAATGATGTCAAGAAACATTGCAAATGAGAGGAAGCTGCGCGAGGGGGACGCAGCTCCCGCGACCGAGATGAGACGATGTCATGGACCACGACCTGCCCGATTTCGATTTGTCGCGCTTTCTGCCCTACCGGCTGTCCGTGGCGGGCGACCGGCTGAGCGCCGGGCTGGCGCGGCGCTACCGGGCGGAGTTCGGCATTTCGGTCGCCGAATGGCGGGTGCTGGTGCATGTCACCGACGCCGGGGAGGTCTCGATCCGGGATCTGGAGCGCCGGGTCAATCTGGAGAAGTCCAAGGCCAGCCGCGCCGCCACGCGGCTCGCGCAGGCGGGCTATATCCGCAAGGCCCCGAACCCTGCGGATCGGCGGCTCCTCTGCCTGTCGCTGAGCGAAAAGGGCCGCGAACTGATGTCCCGGCTTCTCCCCATCGCTTCGGCCTACCAGGCGCGGCTCGAGAAGATCATCGGCGACCGCATGAGCGAACTCGAAGCGGCGCTGGAGATCATGGTGACCTCCGAACTGGACTGACGCCTCTTGCTGCCCGGACGGTTCCACCCTTGTCGGGCAGCCAAATCGCGGGGATGCAGGTGGCACCTCGATGCCACCGCCGCTCCTTCGCCCCGGAGACATCGATGATCGTAACCTGCCCGTTCCCGGTAGAGGTAGGTTGGTAAATGGAGCTTGGCCCTGTGACGCAGCGGTGAATCGCCTCGGACCACGATCCGCTGGTGGTCGGGTTCGATCTCGCGTCGAGCTTCAATTTCGTGGCCGGGCATGATCGCTTCGAGTTCCTGCGCGGCACGTCGGGGCGCGACCTGATCGAGAGCAAGGGGGGCTGGCTCGACATCGTGATCGGCGGCGGTGACGCCGATCGCTTCGTGTTCGGCGACGAAACGGCGAATGGTCGGCGCGAGCGCGAGGTGATCCTCGACTACGAAGCGGGTCTCGACGAGATCGACCTCGGCGGCGCGAGCATCCGCAAGGTTGCCGGGTTCGGCAACAACCTCCAGATCGAGCTCGACGGGGATCGCGACATGATCTTTCTCACCGGGGTGGGTGACATCGACGATGTCACCTTCCTGAATGCCGAAGGGCTGGCTTTCGTCTGATCCAGATGCCGCCGCGATCCCAGTATGGGGCCGCGGCGGCCCTCCCATATCGGTCGTGGCCCCGGGGCGAAGAGGCGTGGCGGAAAGCGCGTCATGGGTACGGCATCATGTCCGGCTATGGTCGCGACACTCTACCGGGCTGATCGCGGCGGCCCTCTCTAAGGCCGCCGCGCTTTGCATTACAGATAGCGGTTCACGAGGTTCTCGAGCCGCTCCTGTCGGCCCGAGCGCGGCTCGGGGTTGATCCCCTCGCTTTCGACCCGGGCCGCGATTTCCTCGAAGCCGCCCGCGAGCATGTCCTTGGCCTCCGGCGTATCCCAGCCCGCATACCGTGCCTCGCGCGCGGCCTCGAGCTTGCCATCCTCGAGCATCTTTGCCGCCGCCTTGAAGCCCGCCGCGCAGGCGTCCATGCCGCCGACATGGGCGAGGATCAGGTCCTCCGCATCGAGCGACTGGCGCCGCAGCTTGGCGTCGAAATTGGTGCCGCCGGTGGTGAAGCCGCCGGCGCGCAGAACCTCGTAATAGGCCAGCGCCATCTCGGGCACGTTGTTCGGGAACTGGTCGGTGTCCCAGCCCGACTGGTAATCGTTGCGGTTCATATCGATCGAGCCGAAGATCCCCAGCTCACGCGCCAGCGCCAGCTCGTGCTCGAAGCTGTGGCCGGCGAGGATCGCGTGGCCCTGCTCGATGTTGACCTTCACCTCACTCTCCAGCCCGAAGTCCTTGAGGAAGCCATAGACCGTCGCGACGTCGTAGTCGTATTGGTGCTTGGTCGGCTCCTGCGGCTTGGGCTCGATCAGGATGGTGCCGTCGAAGCCGATCTTGCGGGCGTATTCGACGGCTTGTGTCAGGAACCGGCCCGCCTGCTGCCGCTCGCGCCCCATGTCGGTGTTGAGCAGCGTCTCGTAGCCCTCGCGCCCGCCCCAGAGCACGTAGTTCTCGCCGCCGAGCTGATGCGTCGCGTCGATGCAGGACTTCACCGTTGCGGCGGCGAAGGCATAAACGTCCGGGTCGGGGTTGGTGGCCGCCCCCGACATGTAGCGGCGATGCGAGAACAGGTTCGCCGTGCCCCACAGGAGCTTCGTTCCCGTCGCCTCCATCTTGCCTTGGAAGTAGTCGGTGATCTCGCGCAGGTTGCGGGTGTTCTCTGCGAAGCTCGCGCCCTCGGGCCGCGCATCGACGTCGTGGAAGCAGAAATAGGGCGCGCCGAGGATCTCGAACATCTCGAAGGCCACGTCGGCCTTGAGCTTGGCCTTTTCCATCCCCTCGCCGAACCAGGGCCGATCGAAGGTCTGGCCGCCGAAGGGGTCACCCCCCTCCCAGGCGAAGCTGTGCCAGTAGGCGACCGAAAAACGCAGGTGGTCGCGCATCGGCTTGCCCATCACGACCTCGTCCGGATCGTAGTGCCGGAAGACGAATTCATTATCGCTGCCAAGGCCTTCGTGGCGGATCTTGGGGATGTTCCTGAAAAAGTCGGTCATGTCGGTCTCGTTCCTCGCCTGCCGATCTGCCCCGTGGCGCAGCACTCGGCCCATCATTTCTGACTAACGTACATCAAATAAGGCGCCTCGCAAAGCCTGATCCGATCGCGGTACGGCTCAGGGCAGGTTGTCGCGCAGGAAGATCTCGGTGTGGATCAGCCCGGTCTCGGCATCGATCGGCATCGCCTCGATCAGGTTGCGGATGATGACGAGCGCGCTCGTCACCTCCTTGCGGATGTCCTGCTGCAGCACGGCGTCGAACACCCCGTCCTGCAAGGCCACGCGGGACTGGTCGGTCAATTCATGCACGACCACCATGGGTCGCGGGTTGGCCCCCGCACGATCCAGCGCGTCGCGCAGGCCGCGATTGCCGCCGCCGAGGCTATAGATGCCGACGATATCAGTATGCTCCCGCAGCAGATCGGTCAGAAGTCGATCCACGCGCGCGGCCTCGTCGCCGCCCTCGATCGGGGGCAGCAGCTTCAGCTCGGGAAACTCCGCATGCATGACCTGCTCGAAGCCGAGCCTGCGCTCGACATGATCGCGCACCAGCATCGAGCCCGCGACGATCGCGATGCGGCCGGGCCGACCGGCGCAGAACCTTCCCAGCAGCCCGGCGGCGGTGCGCCCGGCCGAGACGTTATCGATGCCCACGAAATGGCCGCGCGCCGAAGCCGAAAGGTCGGAGATCAAGGTCACCACCTGGATCCCGGCCGCGCGCAACTCCGAGACGGCCTGCCGGACCTCGGCCGACTCCGTGGCGACCATCACCACCCCATCGGCCTCCGTCTCTCTCGCCCGGCGCAACTCGGCCGCGAGTGCCCGGCCATCGAATGGCGGGACAAGCGATACGCCGATCTCGGTGCGATCGCGCAGCGCGATCCGCGCATGCGTTTCCAGCTCGGCCGCGAGGTTGCGCATAAAGCTGTTCGGGCCGTCGGGGATCACGAAGCGGATCTTGTAGATCCGCTTGCGCGACAGGTTCGCCGCCATCAGATCGCGCTCGTAGCCGAGCTGCTTCATCGCCGCGCGGACCCGCTCCTGCGTGGCCGCCCGCACCCCGTTGCGACCGTTCAGGACCCGGTCGACGGTGGAGAGGCTGACATTAGCCACGCGCGCCACGTCATGCACGGTCGGTCGCGACATATGACGGCCCTTCTGGATTGCTACGATACCCGGTTAAAGCAGCGCTGCGGGATCGACAACTTGGCGAGAGGTGCCAGCCGGAAACGACGCGGCGTTGCGGTCACCGCGCGCCATGCGCGCCGTCACCCCCGGCTCAAAGCCTTGAGCGCCGCGTAGCTCTCCTTGTAACGGCCATGCGCCTCCGAGAAGGCGCCAAACAGATCCCGCTCCGGTTCCACCACCCGCGAAATGGCGGGTGGCGTGGCGATCTCGGCGCCCTGCCCGCTCGCTGCCATCAGCCCGAGCCGCGCCGCGCCGAAGGCGCCGCCGAAATCGCCCGCGACCGGCAGCTCGACCGGCATCTCGAGCGCGGTGGCGATCGCCTTCAGCCAGTATTCCGAGCGCGTACCACCGCCGACGCCGATCAGGCGGTCGAAGCGGGTCCCGGTCGAGGCCAACGCATCGCGACTGTCGCGGATCGCGAAGCTCACCCCCTCTAGCACGGCGCGGACCAGCGCCGCGCGATCCGTGTCGTGCCCCATATGCAGGAACGAGGCACGGATATGCGCGTCGTTATGCGGCGTCCGCTCGCCGCCGAGATAGGGCAGGAACAGGGTACGGGACGGTGCCTGCAGATCGCCCAGATCCGCGGTCAGCGCGGCGGCCGGGCTTCCCAGCAGGCCGGCGAACCAGTTCATTGCATCCGCCGCGGCGAGGATCACCCCCATCTGGTGCCAGCTCTCGGGCAGCGCGTGGCAGAAGCTGTGGACCGCGCTGGCGGCGTTCGGGTGAAACCCGTCCGTCGCGGCGAAAAGCACGCCAGAGGTGCCGAGCGACACGAAGGCCGTGCCGGGCTTCACGACGCCCATGCCCACCGCCGAGGCCGCGTTGTCGCCACCACCGCCGGCTACGACGACATCCGAAGCCAGACCCCAGCGCGCGGCGAGTTCCGGCCGCAGCCGACCCGATACCTCGGACCCCTCGACCAGACGTGGCATCTGGCCCCGATCCAGCCCCGTCGCCTCGAGCAGCGCCTCGGACCAGTCGCGCGCGGCGACGTCGAGCCAGCCGGTCCCGGCGGCATCCGACATCTCCGAGACATGCTCTCCGGTCAGCCAGAGGCGCAGGTAATCCTTGGGAAGCAGCACCTTGCTGATATCTTCGAAGACCTGCGGCTCGTGGCGCCGCACCCAGGCGAGCTTGGGGGCAGTGAAGCCGGGGAAGACGATGTTGCCGGTAATCTCGCGAAACCGCGGATCGGCATCAAGCGCCGCGGCCTCGGCATGGCTGCGGGTATCGTTCCACAGCATGCAGGGCCGCAGCACCCGGTCGGAGGCGTCGAGCAGCGTCGCGCCGTGCATCTGCCCCGACAGGCCGATGCCGCGCACGGCGCTGGCGTCGATCCTGTCCATAAGCGAACGGATCGCGGATTCGGCCGCCGCGATCCAGGCCGCGGGATCCTGCTCGGACCAGCCGTCATGGGGCCGCGTGACCGAAAGCGCGGCGCTGCTCTCTGCCAGGATCGACTGATCCTCGGCGATGGCCAGCGCCTTGAGGCCCGAAGTGCCGAGGTCGAGGCCGATCAGTATCATGACGACTTTCCTACCCGATAGCGTCTGTGCGAAAGGATGCGGCTCGACGCATGACGCATACGGATCGGCGACGCCGAATATGAAATGGCATCCGCCCGCGCCGTACTGCTGGCATCCATCGGCTGTTCCTCCCAAACCCCTGACCGGCCGCGGCTTCGCGACGGCGTCATCTGCATATGAGTTACGTACATCAACGTGCACCTCCTGCAAAGCAGGATCTGGTGTTGCCGGACGATAGCGATGCCATGCTTTCGAACCCTTCTGCTGCGGCTGCACGATATCGCGGGGCATCCTGGCACAGGCAGCACTTGATACAAAAAGCCGGAGCAAGCTACTTCCACCGCAGTAAATAGGAGTTGACGAATCTTTCCAGCATCTGGCTACATGGCGAACAAATATTTAACTCTGATTATAAGATTGCCAAACTGATATATCAGAGGACGAAGTGGAAGGCGCGGCCTCCGAGCGAGGTCGTCACCCCCGTTTTGTTCGGGAGAGCGAATTGCAGAACCCTTCGCCGCAGACCTACCCGCCCCAGCCCGTTCCTGTCGCCGAACTGCTGGCCGGCACCCGGCTCGATCCGAGGGCCAACATCACCTTTCAGGTGTTCGATGCCCTGCGGGATCTCATCGTTTCGGTGAAGCTGCGCCCCGGTCAGAGACTTTCGGAAAAAGAGATCGCCGCTGCGCTCGATGCCAGCAAGACACCGGTGCGCGAGGCGCTGATCCGGCTCGACGAGGTGCAGCTGGTCAAGATCGCGCCGCAAAGCGGGACCTACGTTACAAAGATCTCGGTCAGCCGCTACACGACCGCCTGCTTCATCCGGTTGCAACTCGAACTCGGGGCCGTGCACGACGCGGCGACCCGCCCGGACCCCCGCCATCGGGTCGAGGATCTGGACGGCATTCTCGGCCTGCAATCCGACGCGCTCGACCGCGATGACGCCACCGCCTTCTTCGAACTCGACGAGAGATTTCACCGCCAACTCTTCGTTCTGTCCGGACATGCCGATGCCTGGGCCACCGCCCGGCGATCGCAATTCGACCTGAACCGCGCCCGGCTCATTCGCCGCCAGCACCGGATCCTGCGCGGCCCCGAGGTGATCGCGGAACACGCTGCGATCGCTGACGCGATCCGCGCCCGCGACCCACAAGCTGCTGAGGCCGCGCTCCGGGCGCATATCGGCGATCTGGACCGGCAGGTCGGTGTCCTCTTCACGGATGAAAGGCTGCACGGGCTGATCGAGTTGCCGACCGCGAACTGACGGAGCGGCCCGACGCGGCCGCGCCGGATGCAAGGACTGGACGCGGTAAGGAGGCCGCGCCGGCACGACCATGGGTGAGCCTCCGCTCGGGGCGCGCACCCATGAATGAACGATTTGCGCAAGAGGGAGGACAGTATGCGTAGAGCGTCTTTGGTTTCGGCCATCCTGAGCACGACATGCCTGGCCAGCGCGGCCGCCGCAGAGGAGGAGCTGCGGATCACCGATACGCCGCTGGAGCTTTCAATCCACATGCATTGGGACCGCTCCCAAGGCTATGACGAAAGCTACCCGGTAGAGCAGAAGGCACGCGAGCTGACCGGTATCCACCTGATCGAAGCGACGGCCGGCAAGAACACCAACGACACGCGCGAGGCGATGAACTTGCTGCTGGCGATGGGCGAGATGCCCGATATCGTCGGCAGCCAGCTCATCAAGCAGCCAGTCAATGAATACGGCCCGCAGGGCGCCTTCCTGCCGCTGAACCAGCTGATCGAGGAGCATGCACCCCACATCAAGGCCTTCTTCGACGAACGCCCCGAGCTGCGCCGGGCGATCTCGGCCTATGACGGCAACATGTACTACATCCCCTATCTGCCCGACGGGAAATACGGCCGTGCCTATTTTGTCCGGCAGGATTGGCTCGACAAGCTGGGCCTCGAGCGTCCCGACGATGTCGACGCGCTTTACGACACGCTCGTCGCCTTCCGTGATCAGGACCCCAACGGCAACGGAAAGAAAGACGAGATTCCGTTCTTCGTGCGCGATTGGGAAGAGCTGATGCGGCTCGTGGTGCTCTGGGATGGCCGCTCCTCGGGCTCGGACACGCCGCATGATTTCATGGTCAATGATGATGGCGAGGTGGTGCACCCCTACGCTCAGGAGAACTACAAGATCGGCCTCGCCAACATCGCGCAGTGGTATCGCGAGGGGCTGATCGACCGGGAGGTGTTCACCCGTGGCTCCAGCGCCCGCGACTACCTGCTTGGCGAAGATCTGGGCGGTATGACGCATGACTGGTTCGCTTCGACCTCGGGCTACAACGCCTCGCTTTCGGGCGAGATCGAGGGCTTCGACTTCGTGCCGATGTTGCCGCCGAAATCGGTCAGCGGCCGCCGCATCGAGGAGCATCGTCGCATCCCGATCAAGCCGGATGGCTGGGCGATCAGCCATTCCAACGCGCACCCCGTCGAGACCATTGAATATTTCGACTTCTGGTTCACGGAAACGGGTCGCCTGCTGTCGAATTTCGGGATCGAGGGCGAGCAGTACGAGATGATCGACGGCGAGCCGGTGTTCAAACCGGAGGTGCTGAACAGCGACCAGCCGGTGAACAGCCAGCTCTGGGCCATCGGCGCGCAGATCAAGAAGGGCTACTGGCAGGACTATCGCTACGAGTGGCAATGGACCGCCCCCGCCGCGCGCGAGGGAATCGAACTTTACGACTCCCACGATCTGCTTGTGGACCAATTCCTCGGCGTCGCCTTCAGCAAGGAGGAGCAGGCGGTCTACGACAAGTACTGGCCCTCGATCCAGAGCTACATGCTGGAGCGCCAGCAAGCCTGGGTGCTCGGCAATGGCGATGTCGAGGCGGATTGGGACGGCTATCTCGCGACGCTCGACAAGATGGGCTTCGACGAGGTGATCGAGGTCATGAACGCCGCCTATGCGCGGCAATACGGCTGAGCCCGTCGCCTCACGCATGCCGCGGTCGATCCGATCGCGGCTTGCCTCTGCCCGGCCCGCGCACCGACCGATCCGGCGCGAGCGCGTCTGGCACCCAGAAATTCCCTAAATCGCCGTTAGGCCAAAAGTAGGACAACATGACTAGAGTCTTAATTTACGGGACCGGTTTCGCCGGTCAGGGTCACGCCGAGGCATTCCGGGGCGCCGGGGCCGAGGTTGTGGGGATCGTCGGCCGCACCCCGTGCGTCGTGGATGAGGTCGCCCGGAACCTGGACATCCCCTATTCCGGGACCGACTGGCAGGAGGCACTCGAGACCTGCCGTCCAGACATCGTCTCCATCGCGACCCCCGGCGGCGCCCATTACGAACCGATCAAGCAGGCGATCGCGTTCGGCTGCCACGTGTTCTGCGACAAGCCGATGACGGCGGAGGGCGACACGGCGGCCGAGCTTTACAAGCTGGCGCAGCGGAAGGGGGTCAAGACGGCCTATGCCGCGAGCTTTCGCTACGCCCCGAGCATCCAGCATGCCAAGCGGCTCGTGGCCGAAGGCGCGATCGGCGCGCCTACCGAGGTCGAATGCATTTCGCATTTCAACCTCGAACGCGAGATCCCCTTCGGCTGGTCGCACCGCAAGGAGGAGGGCGGCGGACGCCTCAACAACAACTTCACCCACACGCTGTCGATCGTGACCTCGGTGCTGGGTGACAGGATCCTGTCGATCGCGGGAGATGTGCGGGACGATCTGGGCCGCGCGCCGATCGTCGAAGGAGTGCACAACTTCGCCACTCGGCGCAACTTCATCCCCCAAAACCTCGATGACCCCTCGCTTGAGTGGGGCGAGAGCGATGTCGAGTGGTCCTATGCGGTGATGGCGCGGCTGGAGAGCCGCTTCGCCGACATGCCGGTCTCTGTGCTGTTCAAGCATGGCGGTCTGGTGCCGCGCTTCCACGAGGATCACATCGTCTTCTACGGCACCAAGGGGGCGATCTACATCAAGGGCCATTACGGCAGCGGTCAGCTGTATCTGCACGAGAACAAGGCCTGGCAGGAATTGCCGCTGCCCGGCGACATCGCCGCCGCCGTGCCGGATGCGCGCGGCGAGACCGAGCAGTGCTGGTACCATCTCGCCCGCGAGTTCGTGCGCGACATTCGCGGCGAGACGGTCGAGCCCTACCCGACCTTCAGGGAGGGCAGTCAGTACCAGCAGATCATCGATTTGATCCGCAGGAACGACAACTGGACGGATGTGACCGGCCTCGCCTGAAAACGGTTCGATCCACGCGCATCCCCGGGAACGCGCACGACAAGCCGCCGGGCCGCGCCGGCCCGGCTCTCAATCATCCATGAACGGCCCGAAGGGCCGGCAGGCGGGGTCCGCGCTCCTGCGGGAGCGGCGATCACCGCCCGCTGCGAGGGAGACCCGACCCCATGAAGATCACCGATGCCAAGCTGTTCGTCGGCGGCCCGGCCAAGAACTACGTCACGCTCAAGATCATGACCGATCAGGGCGTCTATGGCCTGGGCGATGCGACGCTCAACAACCGCGAGACCCTGCCCGCGAAATACCTGCAGGACTACCTGATCCCGAACCTGATCGGGATGGACCCGCGCCGAAGCGAGGACATCTGGCAGTTCCTCTATCGCGGCGCCTATTTCCGGCGCGGCCCCATCGCCATGGCGGCCTACGGCGCCATCGACATGGCGCTTTGGGACATCAAGGGCAAGCTCGCCAACATGCCGCTCTACCAGCTCTTCGGTGGCAAGAGCCGCGACGGCGCGCTGGTCTACGCCCACGCCACCGGCGCCGACCTCGAGGACCTGATGGACTCGATCGCGCATTACGTCGAGGCGGGCTACAAGGCGGTGCGCGTGCAATGCGGCATCCCCGGCATGCCGACGGCGAGCTACGCGGTGCCCGAGACGAAGGGCGACGTGAAGAACTACATCACCGATTACAGCGGCATCCGGCCCAAGCTCGAAGTCTGGGACAGCGAGAAATACATCCGCTTCATGCCCGAGGCCCTGATGCGGATCCGAGAGCGGTTCGGCCCCGAGCTGAAGATCCTGCACGACGTGCACCACCGGCTCACCCCGCGCGAGGCGGCGGCTTTCGCCAAGGAGGTCGAGCCGGCGCGGCTGTTCTGGCTCGAGGACCCGACGCCCGCCGACGATCAGGACGCGCTCAGGCTGCTGCGGCAGCACTCCACCGTGCCGGTGGCCATAGGCGAGGTGTTCAACTCGATCTGGGACTGCAACAAGCTGATCGAGAGGGAGATGATCGACTTCATCCGCGTCGCCGTTACCTATGCCGGCGGCATCACCCATGTGAAGCGGATCGTTGATCTCGCCGGGTTGCACCATGTGCGCACCGGCTTTCACGGGGCGCCGAGCCATTCGCCGATCTGCATGGCAGCGCATGCGCATCTCAACGCATGGGCGCCCAATTTCGGGATTCAGGAATACCTCGTTCTGGGCACGCCGGAATGCGACGCGCTGTTTCCGTCCGAGCACCGGATGGAGAACGGCATGGTCTTCGTCAGCGACGCCCCCGGTCTCGGCGTCGATTTCGACGAGACGGAGGCTGCGCGCTACGAATACCGGCCTGGCAGCCACCCCGTCGTGCGGCTCGAGGACGGCACGATGTGGAACTACTGAGGCGCATCCCGGGCGGGACGAGCGTCCCTGCCTTGTTTACGGCCAGGCGTCCGGGGACCCATCGCGTCCGGCCCTGCTGTCAGGCCGAGCCCGTCCTGGATGGCGAGTGCCTTGCCACGGCCATCCGTTTCGGGCCTCATCCATGGCCATGATCATTCGTTCGGAAACTCCGGCCGACGTGGATGCGATCCGCCGGCTGACGATCGCCGCCTTCGATCCGATGCGCTTCAGCGACGGCACGGAGGCGGACGCGCTGGACAGGCTGCGGCGGGACGGCGACCTCGCCCTCTCGCTGGTCGCGCTCGAAGGAGACGAGATTTCGGGCCATGTCGCGTTCTCGCCAGCCGCGATCGGCAAGACGCGCGAAGGCTGGTTCGGAGTGGGTCCGGTCTCCGTCCTGCCCGTCCGGCAAGGCGCGGGGATCGGCTCGGCCCTGATGCAGGCCGGTCTGACGCGGCTCGGCGCCCACGGAGCGAAAGGGTGCGTGCTGATCGGCGACCCTGCCTTCTACGGACGGTTCGGCTTCGTCAGTGACGGCGCTCTCACCTACAAGGATATTCCGACGAGGCATGTTCAATGGCTCGCCTTCGGAAGCGACCGGCCCGAAGGCGAGGTGAGATTCAGCGACGGCTTGCAGGATTGAGCCCACCTCGACGGTTGGACGAAGACCTCACTCCGCGGCGAGGCCGCGCTTCCATTCGCCCTTGTAGAGCCGCAGGTGGAAAAGCGGGAACTTGACCAGCTCCTCGATCAGGAACAGCGCGAAGACCCAGGTCACCGACAGCTCGAGATGCAGCACGAAGAGCGCCGTCAGCGGAATCCGCACCAGCCATTGCGCCGCGACGAAAATGTTCATCACGTAGAGCGTGTCGCCCCCGGCCCGAAGCGTCTGGCCGCAGATGGCGTTCGACCCCTTGGGAAAGGGCAGAAGCAACAGCACCGGCAGGAAGCTCAGCAGCGCCGCGGTGGTTTCCTGTTCGAGATTGCCATAGATCCAGCCCGATCCCAGGCAGATGAAGAAATAGGTGGTCGAAACCAGCCCGGCCGCGACGAAGGCCATGCGCCAGGCGCGGCCCAGGAAGCGGTCCAGCTCATCGCCGCTGCGGTTGCTGCCCAGAAGCTGCGCCACGATGATGCCCGTCGATTGCGCCCAGGCGATGCCGAAGGTGCCCGCCGCCTGCACCCATGGCAGGATCAGCGTGATCGCGGCGAACTGGTTCACGCTCATCTTGGCGAAGAGCAGCATCCCGGCATAGTTCGCGACCGCGTTGCTGACGAAGGTGCCGGCGATCGGCATCGAGAAGTTGAGATGCCGGCCCAGCGACTGCCACAGCGTGCCGTTGAGCCAGCCCGGCTCGCTCCGATAGCTGCCGGTTTCGCGGTGAAAGGCGCGGGCGAGGTAGAGCGTGCGGGCCAGAGCCCCGAGTGCGCTGCCGATCGCGGCCCCTGTGACGCCGAGCCCCGGCAGCCCCGCGGCCCCGTGGATCAGCAGGTAGCTTGTCGCCACGTTGATCGGAATCGCGAAAACATAGCTCTTGAGCGGGATGATGGTGCGGCCGCTGCCGTTGAAGAAGCTGCCCACGCATTGCGCCACCGCCTCGCAGAGCACCACCAGGAGAAAGATGTTGAGATATGCCCTCGCCTGCTCCGCGATCCAAGGCGTATGCGCGATGCGGTCGAGGACCAGCCCGCCGAAGGCCGCAACGAAGACGATGCCGATCATGGCGACGGCGAGGTTGGTGATCAGCCCGGCATAGAAGCCGGTCTTGAGCGCCACCGGCCGACCCGAACCGACCGCCTGGGCCAACCGGATCTGGGTGGCGGTGGAGAAAGCGAAGAGCGTGCCGACCAGCAGCGTGCCGAAGGCCGAGGCGAGACCCATCGCGGCCAGCGCCGGCTCGCCCAGCCCCGAGACGAGATAGGCGTCGATCAGCACGATGCCGTTGACCATCATCGCCTTGAAGGTCAGCGGCCATGCGACGTCGAAAACGGTGCGGTTCGAGGGCGTCGCGCGGCGGGTGGCAGTGTCAGACATCATGTTCCATCAAACCGATTGGCGCGGCCCCCCTTGGGACCTGCGCTCGAAAATCGAAACCCGGCGCGACGCGCGCGCCACAAGCGACGACAAGGGCCCCCGGGGCCCGCTCCGACCTGCGGGGTCGTGCATGCGGACGGCCGGGGAACACCCCCGGCCGTCGCCATCGATCTGCGATGTCAGGAGCCGTGCTCCACATCCAGCTCGAAGAATGTCACCTGGTCGTAATCGCGTTCCGGCCGATCGCTGGTGTTGTTCTGCGAATAGGCGCCCGCCTTGAAATACATGAAGTCGTCCGCGACCGAGTAGCCGCTCTCGCTCATGTCGTAGGGCTCGGCCTCGACCCGGCTGCCGTCGTCGCGGGTGATCGCGACATGCAGCATCGGGTGCACCACGCCGTCGCGTTCCTCGCCGCGCACCGCGATCTCGTAGGCGAAGGTCTCGTCGAGCGCGATGCCATCATCGGGGTTCTCGGCGTGATTGCCGCGGCTGCCGATCATCTCGACATAGACGTCGTCCTCGCCGACCGCCTCATGCGCGAAATAGATCGAGCCGAACTTGTTGCCGGGGAGCTTGCGGTAATAGAGCCGGATCGGCTCGTCGTCCTTGGCGTGGATCTGGCCGATGATGACGCGCCCGACCTTGCCCGCCTCGCCGATCCGGGTGACCTGGTTCACCGCCAGCGTCGCACGCATCACGCCGTCGACGCCGCCCGCCATCGCCTGCGCCTCTTTAGGGGCCGAAGAGAAGACCCAGTTGTTGGCCGTAGGCGTGCCATCGTCGTTGCGGGTGGAGATGCTCTCGTCGCCACGACGGATCATCTCGCGCAGCTCGGAGCGGGCATAGCTCGAGCCGGAGGTGGTGAAGCCGCCCGGCACGGTGCGGAACACCATGCCGCCGGTCACCGGGTCGGTATAGAAGAACCGGTCGTCGGACCAGCCCTGCAACCCGTACTCGGAGATCTCGTCGACCTTGCCGTCCTGGTCGAGATCGGCGGGCAGCGTCAGCTTCCAGCCGGTCAGGTCGAAATTCCCGCTGGGGGGCACGTCGACGCGCAGGTCCAGCCCGGTCTTGCTCATGTTGGCCACCCGCGCCGTGTCGCTGCCGTCGTTCAGATCCGCGACCTCGCCCGAGCCGCAGCCATAGGCCTGCACCTCGATCAGGCTGTTCCAACCGCTGGCCTCGTTGCCCTGCCCCGTGAGCCGCAGGTAGCGCGCCGGGGTCGCCGGAACCTCGAACCGCTCGATCGCGGTGCTCTGCCCGGCGCTCTGGCCGCCCGAGATCAGCGAGGTCCAGCTTTCGCCATCCTCGGAGGCCTCCAGGTCGAAACTCGTGCGCCGCTCGTCGCCCTTGTAGAAGGCGAGCCCGACCTCGCGTAGCGCCTGCGCCTCGCCCAGATCGAGGGTGAGCTGCTTGCCCGCCCCTTCGGACGACCAGCGCGAGTCCGGGGCGAAATCATTGTCGAAGACCCGTTCGGGCCCGTATTCGGCGTCGAAGCTGCCGTCATCGCTGGCCGAGACGATGGCCAGCGGCGAAATGTCGGCGCAGGTCTCGGGCGCCTGTGCCGCGACCTGAGTGGCGGGCCAGAGCGCGCCGGCCAGAAGCAGCGTGACACCGCTGCGCAATATCATGGTGGTGTTCATCTTGTCGCTCCTCCCCGAGCGGTCAAAAGGCGCATGCGCGCCGGGAAACTGGAAAATGGACTGGTCGATGCCGTCAGGACGCGCGTGCCGCTGCAGCCTCCTCGCTGGTGGCGTCGGGCAGGATCGCGCCGGGGGCGGCAACCACCCGCGCTGCCATCTCATGGGCGTGGCGCAGCGCCTCGTGGACGCCCTGCCCCTCGACCCAGGCCGCGAGAAAGGTGCCGTCGAAGCTGTCGCCCGCGCCGGTGGTATCGACGACCCGCTCCGCCCGTGCGAAGACCGGCTCGCGTCCGCCCGGGTCCGGCACCAGTAGCCGTGGCCCCGCCCCGCCGCGTTTTAGTACACAGAGCGACATGCCATAGCCCTTGAGCCGACGCGTCGCCTTTGCCTCGCTTTCACCGAACAGCGCCATCTCGTCATCGATCGAGGGAAAGCCGATATCGGCGACGCCCCAGGCCCGGTCGATCGCCGCGCGCGCGGCCGCCACGCTCTCCCACAGGCGCGGGCGGTAATTGCTGTCGAAGCAGATCGTGACGCCCGCCCGCCGCAGCGACGCCAGTCGGTCGAGCAACGCTGCGCGTACCGGCGCCGACAAGATCGCCAACGTGATGGCCGAAAGGAACACGTGGCTCGCCCCGTCGAGCGCGGCGAAATCGGGGGCCGCGTCGGGGCCGAACATCCGCCGCGCCGCCGAGGCGTCACGCCAGTAGGCAAAGCTGCGCTCGCCCTCGGCATCGGTCTCGATCGCGTAGAGGCCGGGGCCGCGATCGGGGTCGAGGCGAATGCGCGCGACACCGACGCCATGCGCCTTGGCGAAGCTCATGATCCGATCCGAGAACCGGTCGCGTCCCAGCGCCGTCACCAGTTCGACCCGCGCCGCGCGGCGCAGGGCGCGCTGCATGTAGATCGCGGCGTTGAGCACGTCGCCCGCCACGCCGAGCCGGGCGGCATCCTGCGCCTGCGGTACCGACAACTCGATCATCGGCTCCCCGACGAAGAGGATGAGGGGCGGCGTCACGACAGGGCGCCTCCGCGCATCTCGGCGGGCAGAAGTGTCTCGGGGATGTTCTGGAAGCAGACCGGGCGCAGGAAACGACGGATCGAGAGCGTGCCGACCGAGGTGGCCCCGAAATTGGTGGAGGCGGGGTATGGCCCGCCATGCACCATGGCGTCGCAGACCTCGACCCCGGTCGGGAAGCCGTTGGCCAGCACCCGGCCCGCCTTGCGTTCGAGCAGGCGCAAGAGCGGCGCGGCATCCGCTGCATCGCCCTCCTCGATTTGCAGCGTCGCGGTAAGCTGTCCCTCCAACCCCTGCGCCACGGCGCGCATCTCGTCGACGTTTTGGGCCAGAACCACGACACCGAGCGGGCCGAAAGCCTCCTCGTGCAGCGAGATATCGGCGAGCCAGTCGCTGGCGCGGGTCACGAAGAGCGCGGGCGCGGCGTGGCGGGCGTCGCTCTCTCGCGCGAGTCGGGTTTCGGCCCGGCCATTGGCCGCCAGCGCCTCGCGCGCCGCGCGGTAGGCGCCGGCGATGCCCGGTGTCAGCATCGGCTGGTCGGGCGCTTCGTTCAGCGCCGCCTGCGCCGCATCGACGAAGCTCTCGGCCCGGTCGCCCGCAGGCAGCACCACGACGCCGGGATTGGTGCAGAACTGCCCCGCCCCCATCAGCAGCGACGCGGCCCAGCCGGTGGCGATCTCTCCGCCCCGCGCGGCGAGCGCGCGCGGCAGCACGAAGACCGGGTTGATCGAACCCAGCTCACCGAAGAACGGGATCGGGTCGGGCCGCTGCGCGCAGAGGTCGAACAGGGCGCGGCCACCGGCGAGAGAGCCGGTGAAGCCGACAGCCCGGATCAGCGGATGCCGCACCAGTGCCTCGCCCACGGCGCGGTTGCCGCCCTGGATCTGGCTGAAGACGCCCGGATGCAGCCCCTCGGCCGCGCGCGCGGCATCGACCGCCTGCGCCACGATGTCGGCCACGCTGGGATGCGCCGAGTGGCCCTTGACCACCACAGGGCAGCCCGCCGCCAGCGCCGCCGCCGTGTCGCCACCGGCGCTCGAGAAGGCGAGCGGGAAGTTCGAGGCGCCGAACACCGCCACCGGGCCGATCGGGCGCTGCATCATCCGCAGTTCGGGGCGCGGCAGCGGCTGGCGCTCGGGCAGCGCCTTGTCGTGGCGCAGGTCGAGATGCTTGCCCGCCTCGACATGATCGGCAAAGAGGTTGAGCTGGGCCACGGTGCGCCCACGCTCACCGTTCAGCCGCGCCTCCGGCAGGCCGGTCTCGCGCATGCCGATCTCGGTGATCTCGGGCCCGCGCGCCTCGATCTCCTGACCGATGCGGCGCAGGAAGGCGGCGCGCTGCGCGCCGCTGGTGGCCGAATAGCTGTCGAAGGCCGCCTCGGCCGCCGCGCAGGCCTGCTCGACCAGTTCGGGGTTGCCCGCCTGGAACGTCTCCGGCGTGCCGTGGATCGGCTGGTTCTCGAAGGTCGTGCTACCGTCGAGCCATTCTCCGGCGATCAGGTGCTTGGTCTTGAGCATGGAAAGCTCCTTTCGGATGTCGTCGCGGCCGGCCAGCCCGCCCGCGTCATGCGGGCGAATGGGGATGAAATCTGGGGGCGAGCGGGCCGCGCCCCGAAAATGGGGGGGCGGCGCTCGGAGCCCGTGGGGAATTGACGGGGCCGCCGCGCAGGGCGGCCCCGGGGGAGGATCAGGAGAAGACCAGGCCGCCGTTGATGTCGACATTGGCGCCGGTGATGAAGGACGCCGCCGGCGAGGCCAGGAACACCGCCAGCTCCGCCACCTCCTCGGAGGTGCCCTCGCGCTTCAGCGGCGTGTTGCCCGCCACCATCTTGCGCACCTCGGGCTTGGTGAAGATGTTGTGGAAATCGGTGTCGATCAGGCCGGGGCAGAGCGCGTTGACGCGGATCGCCGGGGCCAGCTCCTTGGCCATGCCGCGGGTCATCGTCATGATCGCGCCCTTGGCCGCGCCATAGGCCAGCGCGCCGCCGCCGGCGCCGTCACGGCCCGCCTGACTGGCCATGTTCACGATCGCCCCGCCCTCGGTCATGTGCGGCAGCGCCGCCTGGATCAGCAGGAAGGCCGAGATGACGTTGACGTCCATCACCGCCTGCCAGTGCTCGACCGTGATCTCAGGGATGGTCTTGCGGGCGATCAGCCCGCCGGTCACCGGCATCACCACGTGGATGGCGCCGAAGGTCTCGGCCGCCGCGGCGACGAAGGCCTTGACCTGCGCGGGGTCGGTCATGTCGCCCTGCATGGCGAAGGCGCGGCCGCCCATCTCCTCGATCTCGCGCACGGCCGCTTCGGCGCCCTCGCCGCTCTTGTAGTAGTTGATCGCGACATTGGCGCCCGCCTTGGCGAGGCGGATGGCGCAGGCGCGGCCGATGTCACGCCCGCCGCCAGATACGATCGCGGTCTTGCCCTTGAGTTCCATGTGTTCGGTCCTTCGTGTCTTGGTGGATTGGCGCCGCCCGGACCGCGTCCGGGCGACGAGATGCGTCAGGTGCGGGCGAGCTTCTTGATCACCCGCTTGAAGGTCCGCTCCTCGGCGTCGGTGAAATAGAGGTCGCAATCGTAGCCCTGATCGTCGAGGAAGTGGAAAATCCGCTTCGGCGCGTCGAGCCGATAGGGCACGAGCAGCGTCGCGATCCGGTGCCGCGTCGCCTCCGGGAACCGCGCGGTGAGGCAGGTGCTGACCGGCAGCCCCTCGATCTCCTTGGGATCGACGCCTTCGAAGCCGGTTTTCTGGCTCAGCTCCGGCATCCCCGCCTCGGACCAGACCACTTGGCCGTAGAAGCCTGCCTTCTGTCCGGTATAGCGGAACGAGGCCTGGCCCAGGTCGAACGGGCCGTTGGCGTGCAGCAGCCAGTCGATCGAGACCGGGCTCTCGGCGTCGATGCTGTCGACGATGACGAAGTAACTGTCATGGACGAAATGCACCTCGCGGCTGACGCTGGTGACCTCCGGGCTCAGCGAGCGGTAGGCCTCGGTCGCGTCGCCATGGATATAGATGTCCTCGCCGCGATCCTCGGCGGCGAGGATCCGGCCCGTCGCCGCCATGGCGCGCGCCTTATCCTTGTCCGCGTATTGCCCCTTGCCGTTGACCAGAATCGCGTTCTTCGACCGGGTCTGGCGCCGCCAGCCCTGATGCATGGTCGAGTTGAAGGCGACGTAGTGCCCCGACTGGATCGCCAGATCCTCGCCGAAGGCCGAAAGGCAGAAGGCGTTCTGGTCGCCATGGCTGTGGCTGATCGAGCCGAAGGGCGAGGATTTCATCACGAATTGCAGGTGTCGGTCCGGATCACCCATATGGCTCTGGATCGCGGCCCAGCCGATCCCCTTGAACCAGCGCAGCCGATCCTGCGGGCCGGGGGCGGCGCCCTCGACCTGCGGCCAGTCGTGGCGATACATCAGGTCGTCGAAGTTCAGGTCCCACCAGCCGTAATTGTAGAATGCGCCTTCGGTGCCCGGATCGTTGCGGCAGATCTCGTCGAAATACCACTGGTAGGCCGGATTGCCGGTCACGCCCGCATACTGGCGCAAATTGTAGCCGATCTTCAGGCAGGGCAGATCGCCCATGGTGCTGTCGTCGCCGAAGGTGGCGCGGCGGGTGTCGGGTGCCTTTGTATAGAGCGGGAAATCCCCGGTCTTCTGAAAGAAGGGCCGCTCGTAGAGATTGAGCCCGGTAAAGGACTTCAGCAGGTTGGCCGCCTCGGTGAGATAGGCCATACCGGTCATCCAGTAATGCGGCCCCTCGGCCCAGCCGCCATCACTGTCGCCCCATGGCGAGTAGACGGTCCAGAGGAACTCGATCGAGTAGTCGAGCCACTCGCGCGCCTCGGGCTCCTCGTCGAGCAGCGCGATGCAGGCCGGGACGAGAACGGCCGAAACCGAGCGCACCGCGTGGCTGTCATAGGGGAAGAGATGGATATGGGCGTGGCGGATCACGTGATCCGCGACCTCGCGGGTCCGCGCCAGCAGCGCCTGCCGCACCCGGGCCTCCTCCTCCGCGTCGAGCACGTCGCGCAGCCAGTCATAGCCCCAGGCCAGCGCCACCGCGACGCGGAAGGCCCACTCATCCGTGTAGCCGCGCGAGGTGGTGCCCGCCGGATCCCAGTCGGCGGCCGAGAGCAGCCATTCCTTGGAGCGGGCCACCATCGCCTCGTCGCCGAGCACCTTGCCGGCGATGGCGAGGTGGCGGATCGCGTAGATCAGCTCCTGGCAGTCGATATAGGTTTGCCGCCAGATCGGCGCGGTGCGGGTGTTGTTCGGATATGGCGCCGGTTCGGCCATGATCTCGCGGTCGAGCCATGGCTTGACCGACTTGTCGAAGAAGTTCTGCCAGTTGCAATGCTGCGGGTCGGCCGTGACCGCCTCGCGGAACGCCGCGAGTTCCTCGGGGCCGAGCCACAGCCGCGGATGCGCCATGTCGGCGCGGGCATAGCGCTCGGCGCGGTTGGGCAGCGGCGTCTCGGGCAGTGCCTCGGGCAGGTCGAAGGCGCGGGATTTGCTCCAGCGGGTGGCCGGACGCTTGGTGTCCGTGTCCCAGACCGCGTAGGACCAGTGCCAGCGGCCCGGCGGCAAAGCCGCGTCGGGCGTCAGGAAGTTGAGCGGCAGGTCGGTGAAGAGCCGGGTCGCGTCGTCGGCGTAATCCGGGTCGGTCGAGACGCGCAGCACGTAGCGCGCCGCCTCGTCGACCACCGGCAGCCAAGTGAAGCGCGGCGGGTTCTCGGCGATCTCGATGCCCTCTTCGGGGGCGTAGCGGATGTTGAGCCGGCCGGCGGCGGGTTCGTCGAGATAGGCGGTCTGGGGTTCGGCGGTCATGGTGGCCATGCGCTTGCATCCTTGGTCGAATGGGAGATCGGGGGTTCCGGGGGGACGTGATCGGCCCCCGGAACCGGGGCGTCAGCTTTCGTACTGACGCTCATAGGCGGAGTTCATCACCTCCAGCACGTCGCTCAGACCGCGCTTGTCGAGCTGGGCCATGTATTCGTCCCAATCGGCTTCGACGTCGCCGGTGCCGAGGATCCAGGCCTGCTGGCGCTCCAGCATGTAGGTGAGGATCGAGGGCCAGTACTTGTCGTAGACCGCCTGCTCCTCCTCGTTGAAGGAGACACCGAGGAATTGGTCGATCA
>Ga0310345_10000644_pt1 | contig 47539 bp, 42 predicted proteins | sample HC15DNA20500_MG_FD_204667 | JGI IMG/M metagenome (GOLD analysis project Ga0310345, IMG submission 204667) | Marine microbial communities from station ALOHA, North Pacific Subtropical Gyre - HC15-DNA-20-500_MG | ecosystem: Environmental > Aquatic > Marine > Oceanic | place: Pacific Ocean: North...
GCCGAGGCGAGCGAGCGGCGGGCCATTTCGGCGAAATCCTCCATCCCCGGAGGGGGCAGCGCCGCATCCTGTGGCCCGAGCCGGTTTGCCTGCAATTGCCCCTGATTCAGCAACTCGAACAGCCGCCGGTGCCTGGCGGCTTCCGCCGCGCGCGCCTTTTCTGTGTGTGCCCCGTCCATGCGCGATAAATCGCCCGATTCGCGATTTCGGCAAAGGATGAGTTGGAGGACAGCTTAACAAACATGGGGACAACGCCCCTGTGCGGCACGCGCGCGGGCGTTGTGCGGCACGCGCGCGGGCGTCAGGCGCGGATCCGCGGCGTCTGTGCCGGGAGTTCCGCGGCAAGAGGATGGACCTGCCGCATCAGTTCGGCCCGGTCGCAGACGGCGGTGCGATGCTGTTCGGCGATCAGCCGGGCTTCGGGCGCGTCGCCCGCGGCGGCCGCGCGGGCGCGGTCATAGGCGCGGATCAGATCGCGATCGGCAGCGACGAGGTCGGCGACGGTCGAGTTGGGCGTCCGGGCGTCGGCACGACGCGGGGGCACCGCTTCGCCGTACCAGCGCAGCATGGCCCGCAGGGTGGAGGCGGCGCGGGCGCGGCGCCCGGCAATGTCCTCCACGAGTCGCCAGTGCGCTCCGGCAATGACGCCGTCGCAAAGCCGCAGGTTGCGGTCCAGTTCCTGGATCAGTTTGGTCAGCGCCTGTGCGTTGCGGGTCATGCTCGTGCCTCGGGGACTTCTTTCGTGACGAACGTCGCAGCGGCTGCGTGGGTTCCAGCGATTTCCGTCAGGTCAGAGGGCTGTGGTTTCGGGGCAACGATGGCGGGGACTCACTGGCTGGCCGCGGCGGCGGCGGCCTGCTCCAGCGCCTTTTCCAGCGCGGCGGGAGTGAGCGGTTTTTCGACCACCACGGCAGTGTCTTCCAGCGGCAGGCTGTCGGCGGAATATCCGGTGGCGAAGACCACCGGCACGCCGGCCTCGCGCAGCCGCCGCCCAAGGTCGAGAGAGGTCCGGCCATGACTGAGGTTCACGTCGAGCAGCGCCAGATCGGGCGTGCCGGCGTTCAGCGCGGCCTCGGCCATCTCCAGCGAGTGGCACAGGTCGATGGTGGCGAACCCCAGATCCCGTAGCGTGTCCGTCGTATCGAGGGCGATGATCGCCTCGTCCTCAAGGTAGAGGATCCGCTTGCCTGAGGGGGTCCACGTCACTGTCGTAATCCACTTCCGTCGCTGTTGTCCAAGGTAGTTCGATAACAAGTTCAAGGCCCTCCGGGTTCCAGTCGGCCTTGATTGTGCCGCCGAGGGTGCCCTCGATCATCGAGCGCATCAGCACCGTGCCGAAGCCGCCGCCGTCCGGCGCGGTGACCGTGGGGCCGCCGCTTTCCTGCCAGCGGAGGAGGAAGGTTTCGCCGTCGCCTTCGTCGATCCGGCTCCAGCGCAGCTGCACGTGGCCCTGTTCGGACGAGAAGGCACCGTACTTGGCCGCGTTGGTCGCCAGTTCGTGCACCGCCATTCCGATCGCCAGTGTCGCGCGGGCGTTCAGCCGCACCGGCGGGCCCTTCAGCGTCACCCGGTCCTCGCCATAGATGTCGGACAGTTCCATAGCCACCACGTCCCGGATCGCGGCGGAGGTCCAATTTTCCGCCGTCAGCAGGTTGTGCGTGTTGGCCAGCGCCCGGATCCGCTGCGACAGGGTGTCGAGCGTCACCTTCGGATCGCCGGTCTCGCGCCGGGCGCGGTTCACCAGGGCGATCACGTTCGAAAGCATGTTCTTCACCCGGTGCTGCAGCTCACGCATGATACGGCGCAGGTCGGCCTGCAGGTTCATGATCTCGGTGATGTCGGTCACATTGAACCCCACGGCGCGGGTGTCGCCGTTGCGGGGGTTCGGCACGCTGAGGGGGTAGAAGTCCATCCGCCAGAAACGGATATCCTCCGGGTCGTTTGCCTGGGCGCCGCGCATGATCTTGCCCACCACCGGCTGCGCCGTTTCGAACACCTGCCGCGCTGCGCTGACCTTGGCCTCGGCCACGTCGGGCACGATCTCGTGCATCGTGCGGCCGATATGGTCTTCAGGCGACACGCCGTTGATGGTGGCAAGCTGCGGGTTGGCGCGCAGATAGCGGTAGTCGGAGTCCACGACGCCCATGGCGGTCGGGGAGACGCGGTAGAACTGCTCCAGCTCTTCCATCCGCGCCTCGGCCTCGGCGGTGGCGGCCTCTGCCTCTTGGGCATAGCGGGCGAGCTCTGTCACGTCGAAGATGGAGAAAACCACCCCGCCCGCATCGCGCGTTTCCGTCAGGTAGGGCGCGATCCGGACCATGACGTCGGCGCCGCCGTCGGTGGAACGCAGCGGCAGTTCCTGCGGCACGCCGGAGCGGATCACCGTCTTGCAGGCCTCCGCGATCTCGTCCATGTTAAGCCGGGTGCCGATGTCGCGGATGTCGCGACCGCGGTCCTGTTCGACGAAGCGGAACCAGCCGACAGCCTCCGGCGTGAAGTTCCTGAGCTTCAGTTCCGCATCGAGGAACACAGTCGCGATCTGCGTCGATTCCATGAAGTTGGCAAGGTCCGCGTTGGCCCGGGCCAGTTCGCTCAGCTTGGTCTGAAGCTCTTCGTTGGTGGTCGACAGCTCCTCGTTCGCGGACTGGAGTTCCTCGTTCATCGACATCATCTCTTCGTTGGAGCTTTTCAGCTCCTCGTTCGATGTCTCCAGTTCCTCGACCGTGGTGCGCACCGTCTGGCGCGCGCTCTCCAGCTCGGCCTCGAGCTGGGCGACGTAATCCTCGTCAATGACGATCTGGGTGTCGGCTTCCAGATGGCCGGTGTCGACGGTCTCGGGCGTTTCGAAGGTCACTAGGCGGTTGCCGTCCTCGAGGATCGCGGCGCCGATCGCCATGGTCTCGGGCAGGCCTTCGCCAAGGTCGGTGACAGTGATCCGGCGATAGTCGTGATCGCCCAGCGACAGCCCCGTCAGAACCCGCTTCAGCGCCTGCCGGAGCGGCCCCACGACGATCACGCCGGCCCCGAGCGTGGCGCGTCCTTCGGGCACCTTGATGAACCGGTCCGCGCCGCGGCCGACCATCGTCACATCGTCGTCGGGCCCGATGATGAGGTAGGGCGGCACGTGGCGCTGGAGCAGTGCGTCGACCACCGCCGCCGGTAGGTCAGTCCCGCCGTCATATTTGCGGGCGGGCCGCGGTTCGACGTGGCTGGGCATTGTCGGCATCGGGTTGCGCGGCAGGTCCAGCGGCCGGGCGGGGGCCTTGTCACGGCGATAGAGCCGGTGTTCCGATGACACCTCGGCGAAAGGGTCGCCGGTGGTGCGCGCGCTTTCAGACGATCCGAGCATAAGCCAGCCGCCGGGGCGCAGGGCGTAATGGAACACCTGCAGCGCCGTGTCCTGCAGCTTGTTGTCGAAATAAATCAGCACGTTGCGGCAGGTGATCAGGTCGATGCGCGAGAAGGGGGGATCCTTCAGCATGTTCTGCGACGAGAAGCGGACCATGTCGCGCAGTTCCGCCCGCACCTCGTAACCGGAGCGGTTGGCGGTGAACCAACGGTCGAGCAGTTCGTCCGGCACCTCGGTCGCGATGGTGTTGGGGTAGAGCCCGGCGCGCGCCTCGGCCAGAGCCTCCTCGTCGATGTCGGTGCCGAAGACCGACAGGCGGGCGTGGCAGTCGAGGCGGCTCATCTCCTCGGCGAAGATCATGGCGAGCGTATAGGCCTCCTGACCGGAGGAGCAGCCGGGCACCCAGATCCGCACCTCGTCGCCCATGCCCTTGTCGGCCAGCAGTTCCGGCACGACCTTGGCGCGCAGGGCGTCAAAGCTCTGGCGGTCGCGGAAAAAGGAGGTGACGTTGATCAGCAGGTCACGGAAGAGCTTCACCGCCTCGGATTCGTCCTGAATCAGGTGGCGCAGGTAATCCGATGGCCGGCTCAGGCCCAGGACCGACATCCGCAGGGTGATCCGCCGCAGCAGCGTGCCAGCCTTGTAGCCGAGGAAGTCGTGCCCGGTGCGGAAACGCAGGGTGCGAGTGACCTTTTCGATAAACTCCGCGTCGCTTTCCACGGCCGGGGCGATGCCGCTGGCGCGCGTGTGGAAATCCCGCAGGACCGAGATGATCTCGCCCGCCGACAGCGACATGTCGACCGCCCCGGTGGCGAGCGCCGCGCGCGGCATCCCGTCGTATTTCGCGTCGCGCGGCTCCTGCACGAAGACCAGACCGCCGCCTTCCTTGATCGCACGCACGCCCTGCGCGCCGTCCGACCCGGTGCCCGACAGGATAACAGCCGCAGCATTGGGGCCTTGCGCCGTTGCAAGAGATTCGAGGAAGCGGTCTATCGGGCGGCGCAGCCCGCGGGGGCTGTCGAATTCGGACAGCTTCAGGGTGTCGCCCTGGATGTCGAGCGCATAGGCGGGCGGAATCAGGTAGATGTGTCCCGGCTCCACCTTCATGCCATCCTCGATCGCCTTGACCGGCTGGCGCGTCCGCCGGGACAGCAATTCGGGCAGCATGCTTTCGTGTTCCGGGTCGAGGTGCTGCACCAGCACCAGCGCGAAATCGTCGCTCGCGCGGAGGGATCCCAGCAGCGTCTGGAAGGCTTCGAGCCCGCCCGCCGAGGCGCCCACACCAAGGATTACCGGCGTTGCATCCCGGTGTTCACCCTCGACGGTTTCGGTGTCGTCCTTGTCCTTCATCTGCTGCTCGAGTGCCTTTCAAGTCGTTGATTTGCTGTTCTGCGGCGCGGCGTTATTGTGGTCAGAGGATGGAAGGAAGTGCAATGACGAACACCCCGAACCTTGAGCGAATTCGCTCTGTCTTCGAGCGCTCCGGAGTGGCGCTCAGCCTTGCCGACGCGGAGGCGCCGGATTGTCCGCTGGTGCTGGCCAATCCGAAGTTCGAAGACCTGACCGGCTACCGGCTGCGCGAGTGCGAGGGGCGCAACTGCCGCTTCCTGCAAGAGCCCGACGCGGCGGGCAACGAACCGGCCAAGGCAGAGATCCGCGCGGCGATCGCCAGCCGTGGCGAATGCCAGGTGATCCTGCGCAACCAACGCAAGGATGGAACGCCCTTCAGCAACCTCCTGTTCCTTCACCCCGTAGGCGCGCAGGGGCGGTACATCCTCGGCTCTCAGTTCGAGATCGACGAGGCCGCGGCCGACACGGTGACCGAGGGCGCGCGACGGCACGCCGGGGTGCTGATGGCGGATCTGGAGCGGATCGGCGCGGTCTCGGCCCGGCTGCAGATGCAGGGACGCCGCCACCTCGCCGATGCGGCGGCGGCGATGGTCATGGCCTGGAGCCGCCGTATGTAGGCGCCGCCGCATCACTTGGCGACCCGGTACAGGCGATGCTCCTCTGCCGGGCCGGGGTCGGACGGAACAGGACCCTGGCCGTCCATCGTGCGCCACCCGTCCGAGCCGCGCCCGAAGTGCCGGATGGTGCTTTCGGTGAAGCGGTCGTCTTCCCCGGCGACCCAGCGGGCGACGCGCAGCACCTCGCCCTCGCGGTCGATGCAGGCGAAATCGTTGGGCTCGCCCCGGTGACGCGTCGAAAGCCCGGTGCCGGCGTGGATCTGCAGGATGCCGGCGCCGAAGGGGCGGGTGAGGAAGGGCTCCGTCCGCCAGACGTGCAGATGCCCGGACAGGATCGCATCCACCCCGCAGGCGGAAAGTTTCCTGAGCGCCTTTTCCGCCCCGCGCATGAGCTGTTTCTTGGTGCCCGGCGCGTGTTCGAACGGGTGGTGCGCCACGAGGATCACCAGATCGCTGTCGGGCGAGCGATCCGCCTCGGCGCAGGCGCGGCGCACCTGGCGGGACTTCACCCGTCCGCGCTGCCAGCGGTATCGGTCCACGGTGTTCATGCCGATCACCGTCATTCCGTCGATCCGCACCACCGGTGCAAGCTCTCGCGCGATCCGGCGGCGGTAATTGTGGAACGGACGGAAAAAGCGAGTGAGAGGCCGATGCACCGGAATGTCGTGATTGCCCGGCACCGACAGAACCGGTGCCTCGATCCGGTCGATGAATATGCGCGCGGCCCGGAATTGGCTCTGACGCGCGCGCTGCGTGAGATCGCCGGAGATGGCGACGAGGTCGGGACGCGCACGGTTCACCGCGTCGATCAGGGGATCAAGGAGTTCCGGCCGGTCGCGCCCGAAGTGAAGGTCGGACAAGTGGATCAAACGGGTCATTCGGCGGCGGCGGCCTCTGTCTGTTGCGGGGCGAGGACGCGGAGGGCGCCGGGACGAGCCGTAAACTTGAAGGGATCGCGCATCGACTCCTTCTCGCCGTCGCGGGCGACCAGCCGCTTGGCGCGGTTGGTTTCTATCAGGATGTCGGTGCCGGTGATCAGCTCGACGTCGCGGCCGGGTTTCATACGGCGCCCGGCGAGGCGCGCGGCCTGGATGATCAGGTCGAACCTGCCCCGGTCCGGCGCGACGTATAACGCGAATTTGCCCGCGCGGACCGCCTCGGCCCCGTCGAGTTCGTAGGTCTCCAACTGATAGGCGCTCATCGCGACGAAGGCGAGGGCGGACCGGCGGCGGTGCTCCACCCCATCTACCACGATCCGCATGCTGAGCGGTCGCTTGAACGAGATCAGAGCGGCGATGACGGACCAGTAGGCCGCAAGCCGCGACCGGCCCCAGCGTTTGTAGATGCCTTCGCGCTGGTCGAGGATGGCGGGATAGGCGCCGAGGCTGGCGTTGTTCAGGAAGATGCGGCCGTTGACCTCGCCGATGGTCACGTCGCGCGGAGTGCCTTCGTTCAGCAGGGCGACGGCGGGCGCGACCTCTTCCGGGATGCCGAGCCCCCGGGCGAAGAAGTTGAACGTGCCCATCGGGATCACCCCCATCAACACGTCCTTGCCCGCGATCTCCGCGGCCACCGCGCCGATGGTGCCGTCCCCGCCCGCGGCGACGATGGTTCCAAATCCCTCATCCAGTGCGGCGCGGGTGAGCCGGCTGATGTCGTCGCCAGTCTTGGCGCGCCGGATTTCGGTCTGGCGGGGCAGGGCTTCGATCCGCTCTTCCAGTTCTTCAAGCGACAATTGCCCGGCGCGGCGACCGCTGCCGGGATTGAGAATGACGCAGATCGCATCCGCGGCGCGGGCGTCGGACGCGGTCTTGCGATCCGTGATGTCTGAGGGAAGGGCGTTCATATCGGGTGCTGTCCTCGTTGCCAATGTGAACGCGGCATCCGCGCCGCCGGTTCCGCCGCCACGGCAAAAGGCCCGCCGGTGTGCGGCGGGCCCATGCACGGCCTTGCGGCTGTCGCGTTTCAGGCGGAAATCAGTCCTGGAATTCCGGCATGGCTTCGAGCTCTTCCTCGGCCATCGCGGTGTAGATCCGCACTTCGCCGCTGTCCTGCTGCTGAAGGATCTTCAGGTCGCTCAGCTGCAGCGCCACCGGCTTTTCGCCGATCCCCAGGAAGCCGCCGATGTCGACGATCGCATCGGTGATCTCGCCCTGATCGTTGATCAGCAGTTCCGAGATCTCGCCGACCCACTTGTCGTTCGTGTCATAGACACGCGCGCCGGTCAGGTTCTCGGTCGTCATGTAGTCGGCTCCGGCCGCGGCATATCCTTCCGGCTGGAAGTCGCCAAGCGCGCCGCCGTCGTTCATCGCGGTCTGCGAACCTTCTTCCATGGTCGTCAGCTCGCCTGCGTCGGCATCGGCCGTCGCGGTGACTTCGGCGTCGGCCTCTGCATCGGCTTCCGGCATGGTGGCTTCGGCGGTGTCGGTCATTTCCTCACCGGCCTCTTCCATTTCCTGGCCTGCGGCCTCTGCGGTCTGTTCGATCTCCTCGCCCGCAGCTTCTGCGGTCTGTTCGATCTCTTCACCGGCTTCGGCTGCAGCATCGCCGGTGGCTTCTGCCGTCTGTTCGATGGCTTCGCCGGTCTCTTCGACGGCATTTTCGGCCGTCTGTTCGACCTCTTCACCGGCCTCGGCTGCAGCGTCGCCGGTGGCTTCTGCCGTCTGTTCGATGGCCTCACCGGTCTCTTCAGCAGCGTTCTCGGCCGTCTGCTCGATCTCTTCGCCGGCCTGTTCAACCTCGGACTCGGCGGTCTCGAGCTCTTCTTCAGCTTCTGCGGCCGGGGCGGCCGCGTCGGCGGTCTCGGTCATCGTCGCGCCGCTCGCGGCAGCAGCGTCATCCGACGCGGCCATGTCGGTGGCTTCTTCATCCGTGGCGGTTGCGGCAGTCTGCTCGGCCATCGCTTCATCGGCGGCCTGGCCGTAGGCGGGTGCGCCCTCGAGCGTCGCGCGATCCGCGGTCAGCACGAGGAAGAAGTCGCCCTCGTTCTCGGCTGTGGAGCTGTCGGACACGAAGTCCAGCGCGTCCATCTGCACGGCGATCTGGCGTTCGCCGATGCCGAGGAAGCCGCCGATGTCGACAAGAACGGCCTGAACCTCGCCGTCACGGTTGAGGATCACGTCGTTGATCTCGCCAATGTCTTCCCAATTGTCCTGTGCGGCTTCATAGGCGTCTTCCGCGGCACCTTCGGCGGATGCGAAGACTCGCATGCCAAGAAAGTCGGAGGCACGCAGTTCGTCCGGCGTGCTGTCGGCACGGAACATGTCGCCGCTCATCGTGGTCGCGGCGGCGCCGGTGTCGGTGGTGGCTTCGGTGGATTGCGCATGCACGCCAGCCGCGGTTGCGGTGACGAGTGCGGTCGTCAGCAGCAGATGTTTCATTTCTTAGGTCTCCTCGTGTCAGGGCAGCGCAACATGAGCTGTCTGTATGCGAGCCGAACGTCAGGTCGGGGCGAACGGTTCCGGATGATGATGCAGCAAAATTTTTCGCTGGGTCGGGAACCGAACGGCGAGTTTCGCATGCAACATCGCGGCACGGCTTTCCCTGCAGGCCGGGCGGCACTAGGGTCCGGCACAGGTGCATGAAGGAGTCCGCGATGCCGCAACCGCTTGCCGTCACCCTTGGCGACCCCGCCGGCATCGGACCCGAGATCGCGGTTCGTGCCGTGAGGGGGCAGCCCGACGCCGTGCTGATCGGTCCGCCCGCCGCGCTGCACCGCGCCGTCGCATTGTCCGCGCCGGGGGTGGAGGTGCAGATTGTCGCTGACCCGTCCGAGCCCGCCACAACGCCCGATCACCTGCGTCTGATCCCGGTCGCCGCGCAGATGGAGGCGCCGCCTTACGGCCGGGTGTCCGCCGAAGCCGGGCAGGCGGCGGCGGAGGCGATCCTCGAGGCGATCCGCCTTGCCCGCGCCGGAGCGGTGTCGGGTATCGTCACGGCCCCCATTCACAAGGAGGCGCTGTCGGCGGCGGGTGTGCCGTTCCCGGGCCACACCGAGATGCTGGCGCATCACGGTGGGGCGGACCGGGTGGCGATGATGCTGGCCAACGACGAGCTGCGCGTGGTGCTGGTGACGATCCACATCGCGCTGCGCGACGCGATTGAACAGGCCGATTTCACCGCGCAGATGTCGGCGATCCGGCTGGCCGAGGAGGGCGCCCGCGCCTTCGGCATCGCCCGGCCCCGGGTGGCGGTCGCGGGGCTCAACCCCCATGCCGGGGAGGGCGGGCTTTTCGGGCGCGAGGAGATCGAGGTCATCGCCCCCGCCATCGCCGCCGCGCGGGAGGCGGGGATCGACGCGACCGGCCCGTGGCCCGGCGACACGGTCTTCATGCAGGCCCGGGCGGGGAAGTTCGACGTGGTGGTCGCACAGTATCACGACCAGGGCCTGATCCCGGTGAAATACCTCGGGCTCGACAAGGGGGTGAACGTGACGTTGGGCCTGCCTTTCGTGCGCACCTCGCCCGACCACGGCACCGCCTTCGACATCGCGGGGCGGGGCCTGGCCGCGCCCGACAGCATGATCGCGGCGCTGGAGATGGGCCGGCAGCTCGTCGCGGCGCGGGAGGCGGCGCGTGCCGTGGCGGGCTGATGGCCTTCATCTTCATGCTGACCCGGAACGACCGGACCGTCGCGGAGGCCGAGACGCATCTGGAGCTGGCGCTGGCGGGCGGGGTCCGGCACATCGGGTTCAAGGATGTGGGCCTGCCCGAGGCGCGGCTGAAGGGCCTGCGCGACCGGATCGCCGCGGCGGGCGGCACCTGCTACCTCGAAGTCGTGTCCGAAGACCGGGAGAGCGAGCTTGCCTCGGCCGCCGCCGCGCGGCGGATCGGAGTCGACGTCCTGCTGGGCGGAACCCGCGCGGATGAAGTGACGCCGGTGCTGGCCGGATCCGGCATCCGCTACATGCCCTTCCCGGGCCGGGTGGAGGGGATCCCGAGCGTGCTGCACGGGCCGGCGGACGAGATCGTCGCCTCCGCCCGGACGCTGGCGGCGGTCGAGGGGGTGCACGGGCTGGACCTGCTCGCGTGGCGCTTCCGGGGCGACGTGGAGGCGCTGATCGCGCGCGTGGCGGGGGCGACGGAGAAGCCGGTGGTGGTGGCCGGGTCGGTGGTGAACCCGGCACAGATCGCGGCGCTCTGTTCGGCGGGCGCCTGGGGATTCACCATCGGAACGGCGGCGCTCGACGGCGTTTTCCCGGCGGCGGAGCCGGGACTGGCGGGCCAGATCGCGGCGATCCGTGCGGCAGAGGCGGCGGCAGGGTTCCGCGGCGTCGGCTGGCCGGGGCTGGACGGCGCCTGAGCCGCTGACGCCGTCTGACACGATCCGGCATCTTGACAGTCGGGCCGTCAACACGGATGTTTCAATCAGGCGTTTGAAATTCGCCGGACGGGGAGGAGCCCGGATCGGCGGAACCACGACCGAAGGCGGCCGCGACGCCGCAAGGGAGGAAAACATGACCTATCTTCAGACCACCGGCTTGGCCGGGGTGCTAGCCCTGTCGGCGGCGCTGCCGGCCATGGCCGAGGATTACAACTGGACCATCGTGGCCGGCCACCCGCCGATCACGCGCGGCGTCTCGGCGATCAGCGACCACTTCGTGCCCGAGGTGACCAAGCGGCTCGAGGCGCTCGGCCACACCGTCACCTGGACCGAGGCCTACGCGGGCGCGGTCGCCGATCCGCTGGGCGTTCTGGAAGCGGTGGGCGACGGCATCGCCGAGTTCGGCTATGTCCCGCACCTGTTCGAGGGCGACAAGCTGCCGCTGGAGCAGATCACCTACGTCACGCCCTTCGGCACCGATGACCTGTCCAAGGTCATGCAGGTCATCGACCAGCTGCACGAAGAGATTCCCGAAATCCAGGAGGGCTGGGCTAAGGCGAACAACGTCGTGCTCGCCCCGGTGGGCATCGACACCTACCACTTCGTCACCAAGTTCCCGATCGAGACCACCGAGGACATCGAAGGCCACAAGCTGGGCACCGCCGGGCTGGCGCTGAACTGGCTGAAGGGTTCCGGGGCGACACCTGTCGCGGGCGCCCTTCCTGACTTCTACAATTCAATGTCCACCGGTCTCTACGACGGGGTCCTCACATTCGAATCCGTGGTCGCGCCCTACAAGTTCTACGAGGTTGCGCCCTATGTGACCAAGATCAACTTCGGCGCGATGTATGCCTCGGCCCTGACGGCGAACAAGGACGTCTGGGACGACCTGCCCGACGACGTGAAGCAGGCGATCCAGGAGGTCGCGGACGAATACCGCGACATCGCGGCGGAAAGCTATCGCACCGGCGGGCAGGAATCGCTCGACGCGGCGGTCGCGGGCGGCGCGCAGATTTCCGAGTTTTCGGCAGAGCAGCGGGCGGCCTACGCCAACAACCTGCCCGACATCGCCACCGAATGGGCGCAGTCGCTCGACGCGCAGGGCCTGCCTGGGACGAAGACGCTCGAGACCTACATGCGGCTCTCCAGGGAGGCCGGCATCGAACACGCCCGAAACTGGGGCGACATGTGAGCGACACCGAAGACCATACGCCGCCGGCCTTGCCCGGCGGCGCCATCGTGCGGCTGATCACCGGCATCGCGCTGGTGCTCGCCATCCTCGGCGGGGTCGGGACGATGGGGATCATGGCGCTGATCAATCTCGACGTCGTGGGGCGGAGCTTTTTCGACAGCCCGGTCCCCGCCACGGCCGAGATCGTCAGCGCGGCCATCGTCGCCATCGTCTTCCTGCAACTGCCGAACGCCACCGCGGCAGGCCGCAACGTCCGGTCGGACATGTTCCTGGGCCGGCTGCGGGCGCGGTCGCCGGTGGCGGCGGACTGGGTCGACAGCTTCCACCACCTGGTCGGCACGCTGATGCTGGCGATCCTGATGCTCTACCTGGGGCCCGAGATCATCGAATCGATAGAAGGCAATGAAACCGTTGGACTCTACGGTATCTGGACGATGCCCCGCTGGCCCTTCGTCAGCTGCGTTCTGGCGGGCTGCGTGATGACGCTGGCCGCCTATGCCATGCTGACGATCGGCCTCGCACTCAGGGCGGCACGCGGAGGCGACGCGGCATGAGCAGCGTGGAAATCGGCATTGCCTCGATCGTGGCGATCCTTATCTTCATCCAGCTCGGGATGCATGTAGCGATCGCGCTGATGACAGTCAGCTTCTTCGGCGTGTTCTTCGTGAAGGGCAAGTTCCTGATCGCGGGCAAGCTGCTGTCCCACGCGGCGCTCGACGGGGTGGCGCGCTATTCCTTCGGGGTGATCCCGCTCTTCGTCCTGATGGGCGTGCTGGTCGGGGCCTGCGGGCTGGGGCGGGACGTCTTCGACGTGGCGGGCCAGCTCTTCCGCCGCTTCCGGGGCGGCCTGGGCATTGCCACCGTCTTCGCCAACGCGGTCTTCGCGGCGGTAAACGGCACCTCCATCGCCTCGGCCTCGGTCTTCACCAAGGTCGCTGTGCCCGAGCTGATCCGGCAGGGCTACACCCCGCGCTTCTCGGTGGGTGTGGTGGCCGGATCCTCGGTGCTGGGGATGCTGATCCCGCCCTCGCTGCTGCTGATCCTTTACGGGATCATCGCGGAAACCTCGATCGGGGACCTCTTCACCGCCGGGATCCTGCCGGGCATGGTGCTGGCGTTCTTCTTCTGCGTGCTGATCCTCGGGCTCGCCCGCTTCGCGCCGGGCTTCACCGGGAAGCCAGAGGCGACGGATCTGCCCGAGATGTCGAACATCACGATGCTGCTCAAGTCCGCGCCCATCGTGATCCTGATCCTCCTCGTGCTGGGTGGGATCTACGGCGGGTTCTTCACCCCGACCGAGGCCGGTGGCGTCGGCGCGCTCGGCGCGCTGGTGATCGCCACGGTCAAGGGGCGTCTGTCGCTGCGCGAGATCGGGCGCATCCTGCTGGAGACCGGGCAGGTCACCGCCTCGATCACCTTCCTCATCATCGCGGCGCATATGTATTCGCGGCTGCTGGCGCTCACCGGCCTGCCGGGGGCGATGACCGGGCTGATGGAATCGTGGGAGCTGGGGCTTTACGGTATCCTGCTGCTCTACCTGCTGGCGATCATCCTGCTGGGCACCATCCTCGACAGCTCGTCGATCCTGCTGATCCTGCTGCCGCTGATCCTGCCGGTGGTGCAGCCCTTCGGCGTGGACCTCGTCTGGTTCGGCATCGTCACCATCATCGCCGTGGAGGTCGGCCTGCTGACGCCACCGCTCGGCGTCGCCTGCTTTGTCATCAAGGCCAACCTCGACGACAAGCGCATCACGCTGAACGACATTTTCGCCGGGGCCGCGCCGTTCGCGCTGGTCATGGTGGTCATGGTGGCGCTGGTTCTGGCGCTGCCGTGGCTGGCCACCGGCCTGCTCTGAAGGAAAGACCCATGTACGAGGACACCAAGCGCGAATTGCAGGAACTCGGGAACGGTCTTTACGCCTGGGTCCAGGGGGACGGCTCGTGGGGCTGGAGCAATTCCGGCCTGATCACCGGTGACGACGACAGGGTGCTCGTGGTGGACACGCTCTTCACCGGCAAGCTCACCGCCGATATGCTGGCCGCCTACCGCCGCGCAGTTCCGGCAGCCGAAACGGTGGACGTGCTGGTCAACACCCATTCCAACGGCGACCACACCTACGGCAACCACCTTGTCCCGGGGGCGCGGATCATCGGCTCCACCGCCTGTTTCGAGGAGATGGAGGAGCGGCCCGCGTCCATGGTGCAAAAGGTGGTGGAACATCCGGAGAATTTCGGGGCTTACGGCAGGTTCTTTACCGAAACCATGGGCTCGCGCTTCGACTTCTCCGACATCGGGCACATGCCTCCGAACGAAACTTTCGAGGGGACCATGACGCTCGACATCGGCGGCCGCCGGGTGGAGCTGACGGAACTGGGCCCCGCACACACCCGGGGCGACATCGTAATCCACGTGCCGGACGCGCGCACGGTCTACACCGGCGATCTGGTGTTCCACGGCGGGCACCCGATCATCTGGGCAGGCCCCATCGGCAACTGGATCGACGCCTGCGATTTCATCCTGGGGCTCGACGTCGACACCATCGTGCCGGGGCACGGCGCGGTCTGCGAGAAACCGGCGGTGCAGGCCCTGCGCGACTATCTGATCCATGTGCAGGCCGAGGCGACGAAAGCCTACCACGCCGGGCTGACGTGGGACGCGGCGGCCTACGAGGTGGGCTACGACGCCTTCGACTCCTGGCTCGACCGGGAGCGGGTGGTGGCCAATGTCGCCAACGTCTACCGCGAGCTTTCCGGCGGCGCGGTCAATCCGACCCGCGAGGAGATCATGGAGCAGATGCTGCGCTATCGTCACGGGGCCGAGTGTCCGCACGACGGACCCTGCGCCTGCCACGGCAAGGCCCATGCTTGAGCTGCTGAACAACCCGATCTCGACCTGTTCCCAGAAGGTGCGGCTGACGCTTCACGAAAAGGGGCTGGCGTTCACGGATACGAAGATCGATTTCCGCAAGAAGGAGCATCTGACGGCGGAATACCTTGCCCTCAACCCGGACGGGGTGGTGCCGACGCTGCTGCATGACGGTCAGCCGGTGCTGGACAGCTCGGTGATCATGGAATATCTCGACGAGGTCTTCCCGGACATCCCGCTGTCGCCGCCGACGCCGCTTGGCCGGGCGAAGATGCGGAAATGGCTGCGCTTCATCGAAGAGGTGCCGACCGCCGCGATCCGGATCCCCAGCTTCAACAAGGTGTTCATCCGGCACCGCCGCGACCTCTCGGAAGCCGAGCTGGCCGCCGATACCGAAACGCGCACGCTGCGCCGGACCTTCTACGCCGAGATGGGGCGCGAGGGCTTCTCCGACGCGCGGCTTGACGAGTCGATCCAGCGCCTGCGAGAGACGGTGGAGCGGATGGACCGAACGCTGGCCGAGGCCGAATGGCTTTGCGGCGACCACCTGACGCTAGCCGATCTCTGTGTCGTGCCCACCATCGACCGGATGCGTGACCTGCGCCTGGCCGCGGTCTGGGAGGGGCGCGAGAATTTCGAACGCTGGTGGCAGGCGGTGCAGGCCCGCCCCGCCTTCGCCCAGACTTACACACCCGGATCTCGGGTGTCCGACATCTACGAGGATCTGAAGGAGCCGGCATGAAACTGGTGACATTCGAAAAGAACGGCCGTCAGGCCATCGGCGTGCTGGACGGGGAGCGCATTGCCGTGCTCGACGCGGAGGCCAATCCCGCCTTCGCCTCCATGCTCGCGTTGATCGAGGCGGGCGATGCGGGGCTGGAGGCCGCGCGCAAGGCGGCCGCGAGCGCGCCGTCCGAACGGGTGGCGGACGTCCGGCTGAAGGCGCCGGTGCCGGTTCCGGTGCAGATGCGCGACAGCCTCGTGTTCGAAAAGCACCTCCGGCAGGCCCGCGCCAACCGGCATCTCTGGGACACGGAGGCGAAGCCGATGAAACCGGAAGAGGTGAAGATGCCGCAGGTCTGGTACGACCAGCCGATCTACTACAAGGGCAACCGCTTCTCCGTCTCCGGTCCGGAGGACACGATCCTTTGGCCGAAGGGCGAGACGCACCTCGATTTCGAACTGGAGCTGGGCATGTTCATCGGCAAGGGCGGCAGCGACATCGACAAGGCCGACGCCAACGACCACATCTTCGGCTTCACCTGCTTCAACGACTTCTCGGCGCGCGATCACCAGATGCTGGAAAGCGCCGGCGGCCTCGGCCCGGCCAAGGGCAAGGATTTCCGCACCGCCAACGCCATGGGACCCTGCCTTGTCACCCGCGACGAGATCGGGGACGGGTCGGGCCTGACCATGATCGCCCGGGTCAACGGTGAGGAATGGACGCGGGGGACATCATCGGACATGCACCATTCCTTCGCGCGGATCATCGAACACGTCTCGCGCGACGAGGATCTGCATCCGGGCGAATTCATCGGCTCGGGCACCGTGGGCGGCGGCTGCGGGCTGGAACTGGGCCGCTTCCTCAACCCCGGCGACACCGTCGAACTCGAGATCGAGGGCATCGGCATCCTGCGTAGCCACATCGCCTCCGAACGGCGCTGACGCCGCCGCGCGACGCGGATGTGAAAAGGCACCGCGTCCGCCCCTGATCCGGGCGGGGCGGGCTTGCCCGCCGCCGGGAAAGCCGGAAGGATGCCGCCGGGATCAGCTTTGGGAGGAGCAAGCCAATGGCCGAGGACAAGGTCGGACATCTGTCGCATCTGAAGGTGCTGGATCTGACGGATCACCGCGGCGCGATCGCGGGCCGGGTCTTCGCACAGCTGGGCGCCGACGTGGTGCAGGTGGAGCCGCCCGAAGGCACCGACAGCCGGCGGCAACCGCCCTTCGATCCGGACGGGGATTCGCTCTACTGGGCCGCCTATGGCGCGGGCCGCCGCTCCATCGTGCTGGACCGGAAGCAGGCGGAGGACCGGAAGACCTTCGAGGATCTCGTGCGGCGGGCAGACATCCTGATCCAGACGGGCAATCCGGCCGAAGATGACCTGCTGGACTACGACGACCTCGCCCGGCTCAACCCCGGGCTGATCCTGGCGACGGTGACGCCCTTCGGCCTGACCGGACCCAAGGCTTCCTATGCCGACAGCGAACTGACGGTCTGGGCCGCGGGAGGTCCGCTGCTGCCGGTGGCGGCGGTGTCGGACAAGCCCTATCGCATCTCGGTCCCCCAAGCCTATCACCACGCAACGATGGACGCGGTGCAGGGCGCGCTGGTGGCTTATTTCGAACGGAAGACATCCGGTCTGGGCCAGCATGTCGAGGTCTCGGCGCAGGCCTCGGCCACGCAATCCACATTGTCGATGAGTCTCGCGGGCGCGGTCGGGCACCCGAACTACACTCTGCGGAAATCCGTCGCCAGCATGAAGAACCAGCCGGACCTCTCCGGCTCGGGCGCGCGGACGAACAAGTCGAAATGGCAGGTGCAGGACGGGTTGATCGAGATGCACCTCGCCATGGGGCCGGCGACGGGACGCTTCACCAACAAGCTCTTCCAGTATCTCAAGGCCGAAGGCGTGCCGGGAGCGGAGGAGTTCGCCGAGTGGGACTGGTCGACCCTGCAGGACCGCATCGTCGCGGACGAGATCGGAGAGGACGACCTGCAGCGCGCGCGCGACTGCGTCGGCGCCTTCCTCGCCCCCAAGCACAAGTTCGACGCGGTCGATATCGCGCTCGAGCAGAAGGTGCTGATGGCGCCGATCTGCACGCTTGAGGACCAGCTGCGCTCGGACCACATCAAGGCGCGCGGGTTCATCCGCGAGGTGCCCTACAAGGGCCGGATGCTGCGCCAGCCGGGCCCCTTCGCCCGCTATATCGATGGCGCCTTCGCACCACTGACCGAGGCGCCCGGGCTGGGTGCCGATGGCCCGGCGGTGCGCGAGGAATGGCTGGGCGCGGCGCCGGTCAGCTTCGCCGGATCGGGCGCCGCGGAACGCCCGCTGGCCGGGATCAAGGTGCTCGACCTCGCATGGGTGGTGGCGGGGCCGATGATCGGCCGCAACCTGGCCGACTTCGGCGCGACGGTGGTGCGGGTCGAAAGCTCCAAGCGGGTGGAAACCGCACGCGTGCTGGGGCCGTTTCCGGGCGGCGTGACGGACAAGCTGCGCTCGGGGCAGTTCGAGAATTGCAACACCGGCAAGCTGGGCCTCTCGCTCGACCTCGGGTCCGAGGCGGCGCGGGAGGTGCTGATGGACCTCGTGGAATGGGCGGACGTGGTGGTGGAAAGCTTCGCGCCCGGTCAGATGAAACGCTGGGGGCTGCACTACCAGGAACTGGCCAAGCGCAACCCGTCGATCATCATGCTCTCGACCTCGCTCATGGGGCAGGTCGGGCCGTGGTCGAAGCTGGCGGGGTTCGGCAACATCGGCGGTGCGATGTCGGGCTATCAGCAGCTTGTCGGACCCGAGGGCGGGCTGCCGGTCGGGCCCTATGGCCCCTACACCGATTACGTCGGCCCCCGGTTCGGGCTGGTGGCGCTGCTGGCCGCGCTGGATCACCGCGAAAAGACGGGCGAGGGCGGCTGGATGGACGTGGGCCAGTCGGAAACGGGCATGCAGTCCATGGCGGACCGCTTCGCGGATTACGAGATCAACGGCGTCGTGGCGGAATGCGTCGGCAATCGGGACCCGCTGATCGCGCCGAACAACACCTACGCCTGCAGGAAGCACGGACACGACGACCGTTGGATCGCGATATCCTGCCGGACGGACGAGGAATGGCGCCGGCTGGCGGAGGAGGTGGGCGGAGATCTGCCCGCGGACCCCTGCCTGAGCACGCTTGACGGGCGCAAGGCGAACGAGGCGCGGATCGACGCCGCACTGGCCGAATGGTGCGCGGCGCAGGAATCCACCGATGTCGAAACACGGCTGCAGGCCAAGGGGATACCGGCCCATATCGCGGCATCGGCGGAAGACATCTATGCCGATCCGCAGATCCGGCACTGGCACCATTTCATCGAGGTGCCGCGCGGCAACGGCGAGATGAGCGTGGTGGAGGCCTGCCGCTGGCACTTGTCCCGCACTCCGGCCGAACCGCCCCGGTCCAGCCCGGATTACGGGCGCGACAACCTGACCGTGCTGCGCGACCTCCTGCAGTACGACGCGGCGCGGATCGAGACGCTCGAACAGGCCGGCGCGCTGGTTTGAGCGTCACTCCGGCGGCAGGAGCGCGGCGAGGTCCTCCAGCCTGTCCGCCTCCGCCGCCGGCTTGTCCTTGCGGATCCGCGCGATGCGGGGAAAGCGCATGGCGACGCCGGATTTGTGCCGGGCCGAACGGTTGAGCCCCTCGAAGGCGATTTCCAGCACCAGCGAGGGCTTCACCGCCCGCACCGGGCCGAACCGGTCCACAGTGTTGTTCCGCACGAAGCGGTCGAGGTCCTTCAGCTCTTCGTCGGTAAAGCCGAAATAGGCCTTGCCCACCGGGATCAATTGCTCGCCCTCCCACACCCCGAAGGTGAAATCCGAATAGTAACCCGACCGCTTGCCATGCCCCCGCTGTGCATAGAGCAGCACCGCGTCCACCAGCATCGGGTCGCGCTTCCACTTGTACCAGTGCCCCTTGATCCGGCCCGCCAGATAGGGGCTTTCGCGGCGCTTGATCATCACCCCTTCGATCACCGGGGCGGGCGGGTCTGCGCGCAAGGCGGCTAGATCATCCCACGTCGTGAAGCCGAGCAGCGGAGAGAGGTCGATCCGTACGGGGTCGCATTCCGCGACCATGCGCTCCAGTCTGGTGCGGCGGTCTGCGAAGGGAAGGGGGCGCAAATCCTTACCGCCCTCGATCAGCAAGTCATAGGCCCGCAAGGCCGCCGGGTGGGATTTCAGCATCGCCTTGCCGACGGTCTTGCGATTCAGCCGCTTCTGCAGGTCGGCGAAGGGGGCAACGGCCTCGCCCCGCCGGACCAGCAGCTCGCCGTCCACCGTGCCTTCGAAGTCCAGCGCGTCGAGCAGGTCGGGGAAACTGCTTGAGATATCCTCTCCGGTCCGGGAATAGAGGCGGCGGACCCCGCCCTCGACCGAGGCCTGCACGCGGATGCCGTCCCATTTCCATTCGGCCGCGTATTCGCCGGGGTCGAGGGGGCCAAGCGCGTCGAGGTCCGTGGCGGTTGACAGCATCACCGGCCGGAACGGAGCCAGCGCGGCCGACACGGGCTTAGTCCCGCCTTCCAGCCAGGCGAAGAGGGGCTCGAACGGCGGCGCGAGACCGTGCCAGAGCTCCTCGATCTCCTCCACGGGCACGCTGCCGTACTCCGCCAGCGCGGTCCGGGCGAGGCGGGCCGACACGCCGACCCGCAACCCCCCGGTGGCGAGCTTGAGATAGGCGTAGCGCGACGAGGGCGCGAGGCTGTCCAGACGGGCCGAGATCACGCCCGGCAGTGCGGCGCGGCCGGTCGCCTCCAGCTCATGAACCAGTTCCGAGAGCGGAGGGTCGGTCGGATCCTGCGCCTCGGGCCAGATCAGTGCGATGGTCTCGGCGAGGTCGCCAACGAAATCGTAGGACAGCGCGAAAATCTCCGCATCCACCCGCTCCGCCACCAGTCCGCGAAGGAGGGAGGGCGTCACGTTGCGCAGGTCCAGGTCGCCGGTGAGCGCACCGAGGGCGAGGCCGCGTTCCGGGTCGGGCCGGGTTTCGAAATGCCGGACGAGATGGCGGATCTTGCCGTTCCGCTGCGGCGTGAAGGCGAGCGCTTCGAGCAGGCGGGCGAAATGCTTCATGCCTCGGGCTCCTCCTCGAAGCCGATCAGGTGAAGCGGGCGGCCCCGGCGCTGCATCAGGTCGAGCTGGCGGATCAGCGCCTCCTCCCGCCCGTGGGTGATCCATGTCTCCTGCGGATCGACCTCCTCGATGGTGCGCAGCAGGTCCGGCCAGTCGGCATGGTCCGAGATGACCAGCGGCAGTTCCACCCCGCGCTGCCGGGCGCGGGCGCGGATCTGCATCCAGCCGCTGGCGAAGGCGATCACCGGGTCGGGGAACCGCTGCGCCCAGGTCGCGGCGAAGGCCGACGGCGGGGCGAGCACGATCTGCCCGGCGAACTCCGCTTTGCTCATGCTGTCGTCGGTGGCCGAGCGCAGATCGCCCAGCGGAATGCCCTGTTCGGCGTGATACCGGCAGAGCCGTTCCAGAGCCCCATGCAGGTAGAGCGGGCCGTCCCATCCGGCCTCGCGCAGCAGCATGATGAGCCGCTGCGCCTTGCCGAGCGCATAGGTGCCAACCAGATGCGCCCGGTCCGGGAACGCGGCGACGGAAGCGAGCAGCTTGGCGATCTCCGCCGCCGGGTCGGGATGGCGGAAGACGGGGAGGGCAAAGGTCGCCTCGGTGATGAAGATGTCGCAGGCGACCGGCTCGAACGGGGCGGCGACGGGGTTGCGGTGGCGGCAGTAGTCGCCGGTGACGACGAACCGAGTGCCGCCGGTCTCGATCTCGATCTGGGCCGAGCCCAGCACGTGGCCCGCCGGGTGGAACTGCACCCGTGCCTCCCCGATGGTGAGCGCCCCCTCCGCCACCTGACGCTCTCCGGCGAAATCCGCGCCGTACCGAATCGCCATGATATCGAGTGTCTGGCGCGTGGCCAGCACCGCCCCGTGGCCCGATCGGGCGTGGTCGGCGTGGCCGTGGGTGATGAGCGCCCGGGGCACCGGGCGCACCGGGTCGACATGGAAACCGCCCCCGGGGCAATAGAGCCCGTCCGGCGTGGGGTAGAGCAACGTTTCGGCGTTCATTCAGCGGAGTTAGCGCCGCCCGCCGGACGCGCAAGTCGCGGCCTCACCGCATCGCCCGGGCGGTGGCGGGGGCGGCTGCCGCTGGGTCGGGTGAGAGATCCAGGAGTGCCGACCGGGTGCGGGCCCAGATCGCGCGGCAGGTGGCCAGCGACTGGCGCAAAGCGGCGGCGTCGCCGGCGATCGCCTGTCCCTCGGCCAGAGCGAGGGCTGCGTGCAGGCGGCGCGCGCCAAAGACCGCCGCGGTGCCGGCAAGGTCGTGCAGGGCCGGGGCGATTTCCAGGGGCGCCGCGACGGGCACGTGCGCCAGGGTGGCCGCGCCGTCGGAGAGGAAGCGGTCGATCTGCGCCGCAACCGTTGCCGCCCCACTGGCCGCCGTCAGAGCCGCGATCTGCCCCTGATCGAGAAGCGGAAGCGCCGGATCATCCTCCGGCGCGGCTGGCGCGGCGACCTCCCGGGGCCGGTCGGTTGTGAGCCGCAGCGTGGCGGCGATCACCTCTTCCAGATCGGCGCGGGTGAGTGGCTTGGCGAGGATCCGGTCCATCCCGACTTTCAGCAGCGAGGTTGAGACCTCCTCCCCGATATGGGCGGTCAGGGCGATGATCGTGGTCGTCCGGTTCGGGCCCGGTGCTTCGCGGATCAGGCGGGTCGCCTCGATCCCGTCCATCCGGGGCATCGAGACATCCATCAGGATCAGATCGTAGGACCGCGCGCGCGCCGCCTCGACCGCTTCGGCCCCGTCATGCGCTTCGGCCACGGCGTGGCCCTGCCGCTTGAGCATTCGGCGGGTGACGAAGCGGTTCGTCGCGTTGTCCTCGACGAGGAGGATGTCGAGCTGGCGCGCGGACGGTGCTGTCGCGACAGGCCGGGGGGCAGGCGGCTCCGGCACGGGTGTCGCCACGGCCGGCAGGGGCAGGGTGATGCGGAAGAGGCTCCCTTCGCCCTCGATGCTCTCCACCGTTATTTCGCCGCCCATGGTCCGCGCCAACTGCCGCGCAATGCCGAGGCCAAGCCCGGTGCCCTGGATCTGGAGAGCCACGGCGCGGTCCGTGCGAACGAAATCGTCGAAGATCGCCTCGACATCCTCTTCCGCGATGCCGATGCCGCTGTCGGCGACCTGGATCTCGACCCGGCCGTCTGGCAGACGTTCCGCTGCGACGCCGATCTCGCCCTCGCGGGTAAACTTGGCCGCATTGGCGACGAGGTTCAGCAGGATCTGGCGCAGCCGCCGCCCGTCACCCAGCACGGTGCCCACCGGAGGTTCCTTTTGGCGGCTCAGCCGGTTTCCGTTGGCGCGGGCCCGGGGGCGTTCGGCGTCGATGACGGTGGCGATCAGCGCGTCGAGGTCGAAGGCGCTGCGCTCTACCGCGACGCGCCCTTCGATCCGGGTGATCTCGAGCACGTCGTTTACGAGGTCCAGCAACACCTTCGACGAGTTCCTGAGCACGGGGAGGTAGTGGTCGCGCAATTCCGTCTCCGGGGCGTCCTGCATCAGCTCCGTGGTGCCGAGGATGCCGTTCAGCGGCGTCCGCATCTCGTGGCTGACCACGCCGAGGAACCGCGCCTTGGCCCGTTCCCCGGCCAGTGCCCGGTCGCGGCTGTCCTTCAGTTCCGCCTCCGCTGCGACCTGGTGAGAGATGTCGCGGATCACGCAGACGAAGACCGAGGCGCCCTCCCGGTCCGTGACGTTCATCGACACTTCGACCGGGAAGGTTACGCCGTCGCGCTGTCCGATCAGGCGCAGAGCCCCGTCGTCCGGCTGCCCGCACAGGCGCGAGAGATCGCCTGCCATCAGCGGCACGGGCCGACCCTCCGCCTCACGGGAGAGGTGTTCGCCCACGCGCCGGCCGGCCAGGGCGCCGGGCGCTTCGCCGAACATCTCGCTGGCGGCGGCATTCGCGGTTTCGATCCGCCCCATCCGGTCGAAGACGAGGATCGCGTCCCGCGAGGTGGAGAAGATGGTTTCGAGCCGGGCGGAGGTCGTCAGCACCTGCTTCGCCCGCCGTTCGTTCAGCGCCGCGACCTGTCGGAACATCAGCACCAGCAGCGACAGCGCCAGCAGCAGGACGAGGCTGGCGATCACCAGCCGGTAGAGCACCAGCGCCGCGTCCGTGCGCGTGGCGTCGGCATTCTCCACCAGCACCTGGTTGCCACGCAACAGCGCGTCCCGCACGACGGGCCGGTAGGCCGACAGACGGTCGCGGATCTCCGGCGCGGCCCGGGCGAGATCGTCGTCGGACGAATCGATCAGCGGCATGATCCCGCGCAGCGCCGGACCGATCCTGCCCAGCTTCTCCCCCACGTCAGTGGCCCGCAGAAGACCGATGTAGACGTCTCCGTGCCACAGGATGTCAAAGCGGCTGTAGAGAATGTCGTACCGCTTGCGCATCTCCTCCAGCGCCGCCGCGCGGGCCGGGGAGGGGGCGTCGCCGGAGAGTGAGGCCGCACGCTCTGCCGACAGCAGGAATTCCAGGTAATCCACCTCGAACTGCGACAGCGTCCACTGCACGTTGTCCACGGGGGAATAGGCCAGTTCCCCCAGCTTCTCCCGCACCTCCGTCGACAGAAACGCGATGACCACCACGCAGAGCGCCGCGATGGCCCCCAGCAGGATCAGCCGCAGGGGCCGGGCTTCCAGCCGTGTCCGGTCGTGTTCAGGCGCCATAGGGGCACTCCGTCGCCGCGCCGCCGCGCCGGGTCGAGGCTAGTCCGCAAGATCGATCCGGTCCAGTTGCCAGATGGAATTGGCATATATCACTTCCGTCCGGTAGATCGGATCGCTGTCGAAGTCGTAGATCAGCCAGACCGGGCCCTTGTCCCGCAGCGACATCGGCGCCCCGTTGCGCAGATAGGCCAGAAGCGCGGCATCGGGCAAAAGCTCCTCCAGCCGCCGCTCGACCCGATAGCCGTTCGCTGCGCTGAGGGCGAGGCGACCGCCTTGTTCCGCGAGGTGGTCGAGCAAAATCTGCAGGGTGACGCCCTGGAAGGTCTGCGCGCCCTCCGTCCAGATGGTGCTCGTGGTGAAGGCCGTCTGCGGCATCGCGGCAAGGTCGTCGCGCGTGAACCGGTGCTGGCGCCCGTGGGGGCCCGTCACCGTCAAAATCGTCGCAGCAGGGCGCGCCGCCTCCTGCGCCGGGGCATTCATCGGCAGGCAGAGAAGGATCAGCCACACCAGAAACCGTCTCATCCGATTCTCCATCCTGTTTCGACGCCTGCATCATCGCGCATGGGCATTTCTGCACGGTTAAAGCTTGCGCTTCGCAATCGTCTGGCGGATGCCTATGCTGTAATTCTGTGCGTCTTTCCAGTGTTCCGGTTATGGCCAACATCATCCTCGCCGACGACCACGCCCTCGTGCTCGAGGCGATTTCGCATCTGCTGACGGACGAGGGGCTGCATGTGGTGCATCCCGCGGCCTCTGTCCGGGAGACGGAAGCGCTCATCGCCGATGGGCTTGAGCCCGACCTCGTGCTGCTGGATTACCGGATGCCCGACATGCACGACCTGGCCGGTCTCCTGCGTATTCGGACGCTCGTGCCGGGCGTTCCGGTGGCGCTGATCTCGGGTTCGGCCGGCGGAGCCGTGGCCTCGGCGGCGCTCGAAGCGGGCGCGGCGGGTTTCCTGCCCAAGACGCTGACCCGGGAGCAGCTGCTGGCCGCCGTTCAGGTGCTGCTGTCGGGTGGAACCTACCAACCCGATGCCCCGGCGGAGGGCAGCCTCGCCGCCACGCTGACCCGGCGCGAATACGACGTGTTGCGCGGCGTGGCACAGGGGCTGTCAAACAAGGAAATCGCCCGCTCTCTCGACCTCACGGAAGTGACGGTCAAGCTGCACGTGAAGACGATGTGCCGCAAGCTGGATGCGCGGAACCGCACCCACGCGGCGATGCTGGCGCTGGAACTGGGACTGCTCTGAGGGCGGCTTAAGCCAATCTTCATTCACGGCCTCCATAAGGCTCCGGACAGCGGCGCATGCGCCGCGACCGACAAGCAGCGGGGTTCGGATGAAACTGGTGACATTCGCCTTCAAGGTGCCGTTTCTCATGGTGTTGGCGACACTCGCCACCATCGCACTCGTCCAGCCGACGGCCCTCAGGGAACCGTCCATGACGCTCGCGGGCGCCGTTGCCGCCTCGATGATCGTGGGAGTAATTCTCGTCATGGCCATACGCCGCCCGATCCGCCGCTTGACGCAGGCTGTCAGCCGAATGGCGGAAGGCGATTTCTCGGCTGCGGCGGCTTCCGGACGGCGCGACGAATTCGGCCGGCTTGCGCAGGCGATTGACGCGCTGCGACACGCCTTTCGCGACCGGGAAGAGAAAGTCTCCCAGGACGCGCTGGTCAGCGCGGCAGTGGAATCCACCTCTGCGGCCCTGATGATCACCGACACGGATTTCCGCATCGTCCACGTCAACCCGGCGATCATCGAGTTGTTTCGTAGCCGTCTCGACGACCTGCGGGCCAGGCTGGGAGAATTTGACCCGGAGACGCTGGTCGGCCGCAACATGGACATGTTCCACAAGCGACCCGACCAGATACGCGCTTTGGTCAGCGATCCCGGACGCTTGCCGTTCCACACCCATATTCCCTTGGGCGACGTGCGACTGCGGATCGGGATCAGCCCGATGAAGGACGCGACCGGCCAGATCATCGGGACGGTCGTCGAGTGGTCGGATGTCACGGATGAACAGCGCAACAAGGCGCTTCTCGGCGCGATCGAGGCAGGGCAAGTGGTCGCGGAATTTGATGCGGAAGGGATTCTGAAGACGGCCAATGCCAATTTCACGGCCTGCTGCGGCAACACCTGCGTTCCCGGTGCGACCCAGTTCGGCTCTGTCCTGCGTCTTCCCTCCGGTACGTCCGAAGCCGACATTCGCGCTCATCTCGGGCGGGGCGATCCGGTCCCCGGCCCGTTCGAGATCCCTGACGGTGCGGGAAAGGAGGTGCGCGTGATCGAAGGCGGACTCTTTCCGATCAGGTCGGACCGCCGGACCGTGCTCGGCGCCGTGCTGATCGGCAACGACGCGACAGAGGCACGCCGCTCCCTCGCAGCGGCCGAGGCGCGGCGGCTTGAGATGGTCGAGGAACAGTCGGCAGTGGTCGAACGGCTGCGGGTCGGCCTGGGTCACCTCTCCGACGGCGACCTGCGGCAAAGGCTGGAAACTCCTTTCGGTGGCGATCACGACCAGCTTCGCCTCGACTTCAATGAGGCTTTGGACAATCTCGACCGTACGCTCTCCGACTTCGCGCGGGAAACGGCGGGTATGCAGCTCGAAACCAAGGAGATTTGCGATGCTGCGGGCGACATGGCGCAACGGACTGAGCGCCTCGCCATGACGCTTCAGGAAAACGCGGCGCGGCTGGACGAGCTGACCGGCACCGTTGCGGCCACCGCGGACGGCGCGGTGCGAGCAAGCGAAGCTGCAAGCGACGCGCGGCTGCGCGCGCAGAAGAGCGGCGACGTTGTGGATGAGGCGGAGGCTGCGATGGCGGCCATCGCGAATTCCTCGGCGGAGGTGGGCAAAGTGATCTCCGTCATCGACGACATCGCGTTCCAGACCAACCTCCTCGCCCTCAACGCGGGCGTTGAGGCGGCGCGCGCGGGCGAAGCGGGGCGTGGCTTCGCGGTCGTCGCCACAGAGGTGCGTGCGTTGGCGCAGCGCTGTTCAGATGCGGCGGCCGAGATCTCCACCCTTATCGCCGCCTCGGATCAGCATGTCGGGCGCGGCGTGAGTTTGGTCGGGCAGGCGGGCGAGGCGCTTAAGTCCATCGTGCAATCCGTGACCGAGATCTCGGACCACGTCTCTGACATCGCCAGGGCAGGAAAGGCTCAGTCCGACGGTCTGGCGCAGGTCAATGCAGCCACAACGCAGATCGATCAGGCAACGCAAAGCAATGCAGCGATGTTCGAGGAGACGAATGCAGCGAGCCAAGCGCTGGCCAGTCGGTCGGAGGTCATGTTCCAAGCAATCAGCCGGTTTCAACTGTCGCAAGAGTCCGACGCGAACTTCAAGCCAGCCCGCAGGCACCGGCAGCCTGACGTGAAAAGTTGCAAAGATCCCTCGAAAGCTGGCAAGTCATCAATTGTACCGCCGACGGCTGGCAATACTGCGCTGAAAGCCGAACCTGCCGATGAAAACGAATGGGAGGAGTTCTGATGGCGGGCGCGGCCGCACCTCGCCGCCGTGGACCAACGGCAACGGAGCGCGTCAGAAAGGTTCTGGTGGTGGAGGACTCTCGCGCCATGCAGAGATTGATTTGCCACGCGCTGGACGCGGACCCGCGCCTCTCGGTCGTCGGCGTGGCGGGCGATGCCTATGCCGCACGCGACATGATCAAGCGGCTCGCGCCCGATGTGCTGGTCCTCGATGTCGAGATGCCACGAATGAGCGGCCTGGATTTTCTCGGGCGGCTCATGAGGCTGCGCCCGATGCCGGTGGTCATGTTCTCCAGTGTTACCCAAGTCGGCAGCGACGCAGCGATTCGTGCGCTCGTTCTCGGTGCCGTCGATTGCCTTGCCAAGCCATACGACGGGGTGACCCCCGAAACGCTGACCGCGCTTGCCGACCGTGTACACGCCGCGGCTGTCGCGCCGGTCCTTCCGGTCCTTCCCTCGTCCTCGCGACGACCACTAGGCTCACCTGCTACTGCCTCCGCCCCCGCGAAAGATCGCGTCATCCTAATCGGAGCATCGACCGGGGGCGTCACCGCCGTTGAGACGGTACTTCGGGGATTACCGGTAAATTCTCCGCCGGTTGTCGTGGCCCAGCACATGCCCGAGAGTTTTCTGCAGAGTTTCGCCGCGCGCCTCGATTCCATTTTGCCGCACCGCGTGGTGCTTGCGGAAGAGGACCTGCCGCTGGCACCCGGACAAGTCGTCCTCTCGCCGGGAGGGACGAGCCACACGGGCGTGGCTGTGCGTGCGGGATGCATGTGCTGCGCTCGGATTGATCGCCCAAAGAGAAACGGGCATTGTCCCTCGGTCGACGAACTCTTTCTTAGCGCCAAGGGGATCGGAGCCCGCGTCATCGGCGTGATCCTGACGGGCCTCGGGCAGGACGGGGCAGAGGGCCTGCGTCAGCTACGTGATGCTGGAGGGTACTGCATCGGTCAGAACGAAGCCACTTGTGTTGTGTACGGCATGCCGAGGGCCGCGGCCGAGGCCGGTGCTCTGCATGAGCAAGTGCCGTTGGAGCAAATTGCCGGCGCCGTCATGCGAGCGCTTGCCGCCGGTTCAAGCCGTTCGCTCAGGTGCTGACGATGCGCCAGGTCCAGGACACGACAGGAAAGGTCACGATCACCCAAGGAGAGTTCGCCGTGAGTGGTCGCAGCGATTGCATCATTTCAACCATACTCGGCTCCTGCGTTTCGACTTGCCTCTGGGATCCGCAGAACCAGGTCGGCGGTATGAACCATGTGTTGGTTGCGCGTTCCATGTCCGGACCGGTTCGCTGCGACGCGGCCGGCGTCAACGCCATGGAGTTGCTGATCAACGGCCTCGTGCGCCTCGGAGCGGCACGAAATCAGCTTCGCGCGAAGGTATTCGGAGGTGCGAAGATGATCTCTGGCCTCTCAGACATCGGTCACGAGAACGGAGTGTTCATGATCGATTTCCTCTCCCGCGAAGGTATTCCATGCTTGGGCCAGAGCCTCGGGGGGACGGCAGCGCGACAGATCCGGTTCCATCCTGCAGATGGAAGAGTCCTTTTGAAGGCGGCAGGTGCCGCCAATGCTGTCACTGCCCCCGCGCGCCCGGCGGAACGGAGTGCAGGTAACGATGTCGAACTGTTCTAAAGTGACTGGCATCTGCGGCAGATGACATAAGACGAAGTCGTACGGGCGTCGCGATTTTTCCTGCGTGGCCGAGTCACAGAACTACAACCAGATGTCTTCATCAGGGCCAACCCTTTCGGGTTTTGCGTGGATTGAGAGGCTGGATCTCATGTCAACGACCCGCTCCAAGTCGGCCGAGGACAGCTCCTTCCCTTCAAGCCAACATATGCTTGGCGCGACCTTCAAGAGCAGTGCATGCATATCGCGGACCGATTGGCGGATGTAGTCCATGTTCTGGAGCTGTTGTACTGCTTCGGGAGAGAGGTTTTCGCAGTCACAGATGCTTGCCCCGAGCGCTCCGTCCATCTGTTGAGTTCGTGTTACCAGCAAAGCCATTTGGCCCGCTAACGCATGCATCAAGTCACTGGCTGGCAGGGCAGGTTCGCCTGCGGCTGAACAGGTGCTGGCATGTCCTTTGCCCCCCCCTAATCTGCGTTTTTCGCTTTTGGACATATTAAATCCGACCGACGACCGCTTCGATGCAACCGCGCAGGTCATTCGGCTCAAATGGTTTTTTCAGAAAATTGTTCATTCCCAGCTGGCGCCCTTTGTCGATGATCGCCTTGTCCGCTTTTCCGGTGATGAGGATAAATCCGACCCCCTTGGTTCGGGCACCGCTGCGCAATGCGTGAAGCAGTTGCAGTCCGTCCATCCCCGGCATGTTGAAATCGGAAACCACCAGGTGAACCGGCTGGGTTTCGAGAGCCTTCAGGGCGCTCGGCCCGTCTGAAGCCGACGCGACGTTGCGGATTCCAAAAGCGTCGAGGGCCTGCGTGATCAGCCCCCTGCTGGTCGACATGTCATCGACCACCATCACTCTCAGTTGGTCCCTCAAGGCCATGTGATGCTCCTGTCAATAGCCGGCGCCGGGCGTAGCGGCGCGATAAGCGGTCTGACCGACCGAATGATAAAGGTGGCCAGCTTCATCTGAGATGCGTTCGGAATGGCCGAGAAAGAGCCAACCGTCCGGGGCCAGAACCTGACGAAATCGGGGCCAAAGGGAATCTTGTGTCGCCTGGTCGAAGTAGATGACGACATTCCGACAAAGAATGGCGTCAAAGCGCCCCTTCATCGGCCATTGGCCCAGAAGGTTCAGTTCACGAAACCGGACCATTCGTCGTATTTGCGGCGCGATCTTGATGAGTCCGGAACCCGCGGGATTCAAATGCGCCTTGCGCAGATGATCTGGGATGCCGGAAATTTGTTGCATTGTATATGTCGCGGTTTCGGCGGTCTCGATAATTGAAGGGTCAATGTCGCTGCCGAGGATGAGAACGTCCCGTTGCGCCATGTCAGGAGCAAAATCGAGCAAGGCCATCGCGATTGAGAACGGCTCCTGCCCGCTTGAACAGCCGGCGGACCAGATGCGAATGCGCTCGCCGCTGCGTGCGCGGGTGACGAGACCCGGAAAGACCTGCTCCCGTAGAAGGGAGAAGTGATGCGCCTCACGAAAGAAATGCGACACATTCGTGGTGAGCGCGGAAATCATCTGCCGGCGCTCTGCCTCGCCTTCCGGGGAGGCGACGTATTGCGAATAGCTCTCGAAGTCTTTCAGCCCAAGGCGCCGCAGGCGCTTGCGCAGGCGCGACTGGACCATGGTGGCTTTGGCCGACGTCAAGACGAGGCCGGCCTCCGACCGTGCGAGGTTTGCGATCGCAGCGAAGGCCGCATCGCTCATCGGAGCAGTCTCGGATATCGGGACCGCTGCATCGGTCATGCGGCATCGTCCGCGCGTGCCGGCACGACCGCTGCCAGGTCAAGCACCCGGATCATGCGGTCTTCGATGACGGTCAGGGCACGCACGACCGCCATTTGGGGATCGGAGGCCATGTCGGGCGGCGTCTGCAGGTCGTCGGCCGTCATGGCAACGATATCAGAAACCGCATCGACCAGTAGGCCCGTCAGCACACCGTTGAGATGCACCACGATAATCACGTTGCGATCGCTGGTTTCGAGCGATGGCAGGTTCAGCCGTGCCGCGAGGTCCATAACAGGCAGCACCGTACCGCGCAGGTTGATGACGCCGCGCATGTAGCTGGGCGAGTGCGGCATGGGTGTGGTTCGAGTCCAGCCCCGGATTTCACGCACCGACATGATATCGAGAGAATACTCCTGATCCCCGACACGAAACGTAAGCAGTTCAAGATCCTTGGAAGACGATTGCTCAGCCATGTTCGATCCTCGTTTCAAATTGTCCGCGCTCGGCCACGCGCGAGGGAGCCGCGCCGGCGATGATGTCGGCAGGATCGAGGATGAGCGCGATCTGGCCGTCGCCGAGTATTGTCGCCGCGGCGATCCCCGGGGCGCGGTAGAAACTTTCGTCGAGTCCCTTGATCACGACCTGTCGCTGGTCTTCGATTCCGTCAATAACCAGAGCCGCACGGCTCCCGTCGTCCAGAGAGATGAGCAGGACGATGGAGCCGGAGTAATCGGTTTTGGCCGCGCGGTAGCCGAGGATTGCGCCAAGATCGTAAATAGGCACGAAGCCGCCACGCACTCGAACGACGTAGGCACCGGGGCGGAGCATCTGCACGTCGTCCAGTGTCATCGAAAGGGTTTCGACGACGACGTTCAGCGGGAGCACGAGCGTTTCGCCCGCCACATTAACCACCATGCCGTCGAGCACTGCGAGGGTGAGAGGTAGGCTGATCGTGAAGGTCGTGCCGCGGCCGCGTTCCGATGCGATTGCTATCCGACCGCCGAGTTGCTGAATGGCTGTCTTGACCACATCCATGCCCACGCCTCTCCCGGAGAGGTTCGAGACCGAGCCGGCGGTGGAAAAACCAGGCAGGAATAGCAGGTTGTCGATTTCTCCATCGGAAAGCGCGACGTCTGCGGGCACAAGACCCTTGCTGACGGCGATCTCGAGAACTTTCTTGCGGTTGATACCACCACCGTCATCCGCCACCTCGATGACCACACGGCCGGACCGATGTGCCGCCGTCAAGCGTACTGCACCTTCGGCTGGTTTACCGGCCGCGGCGCGTTCTTCGGAGTTTTCAAGACCATGGTCCACGGCATTCCGGATCATGTGGGTCAGCGGATCGGCCAGCCGCTCGATCACCGTCTTGTCGACCTCTGTCCCCTCGCCTTCGGTGACGAGGCGGACATCCTTGCCGACCGCTGCGGAGGCCTCGCGTACGATCCGGGACATGCGCTGGAACAGTGATTTGACCGGCTGTGCGCGGATCATCATCACGCTGTCCTGAATGTCTCGGGTGAGGCGCTGGAATTCCTCCAGCCCGTTCATCGCGTCGGAATGGGGGGACAGGCCGGCGGACTCCAGGGATTGGGAAAGCATGGCCTGGTTGATCACCAATTCGCCGACGAGGTTGACGAGGCGTTCGATCCGTTCGAGGTCCACCCGAACAACCGATTTGGCCGAACCGCCACCACCGCCGCTACGGGCTGCGCCAGCGTCTGATGCCGGAGGAGGCGGTGCTGCGGATACGGCGGCAGACGCGGTCGGGGCAACAGGTGCTTCCGTCTCCGAGGATCTTCCCGGCGGCTCTGCAGCGGCCGGTGGCGGCGTGTCTGTCTCGGCTGACTCGATATGGAGTTCACAGAGACCAGCGACGAATTCGAAAACGCCTTCGATCTCATCCTGCGTCACTGTTCCGCGCAGGTCCACCGTCCAGCCGAGGTGTGGTTGTTCCGGCTTCAGGTTGATCAGCCCCGGCAGGTCTCCAAGGTCGCAGGTCACCTGCGCCTCGCCCAGAGCACAGAGGTTCCGGAGGAGCATGGCGGGTTCATTGCCGGTCTCGTATAGCTCGAAAGAGGGCTTGAAGCGGATACGCCAGGCTGGCGTCTCCTCCACAGCGGGGAGGGGCGTCAGGTCGGGAAGGTCAAGCGAGACGCCGAGCGGCGTGAAATCCTGCGTCTCGACTTCTTCCTCCCCGCCATCGCCAAGCAGTCGGTCGAGTTCGGCCAGCAGCGCCTCGCTCGTCTCCTCGGGCAGGGGCTGGTCGTCGCGGCAGGCGCGGACGAGGTCCGACAGATGGTCGGCCGCCTGGAAGAACAGCTTCAGCGCTTGGTGGTCCGGCGACAGCCGGTTCGACCGCACCTCGTCCAGAACGGTTTCGTAGCGATGGGCGAACCGCACCAGTGCCTCGAGCCCGAACGCCCCAGCGCCGCCCTTGATGGAGTGGACCGCGCGGAAGACGACGTGGATCGTCTCGCCATCCTCGCCGCCGTCGTCCATCTGTGTCAGGCCGTCCTGCAGCGCCTCAAGCAGTTCCTCGCACGCGATGAAGAAGGAGGCGCGGATTTCGGCCATAGGGTCCATCGGATCGCTCATCGCCGTCTCCTATGCCGTGACCATCTGCAGGGCCTTGATCAGCTTGGCCGGGTCGAAAGGTTTCACGATCCAGCCGGTTGCCCCCGCGTTGCGCGCGCGCATCTTGAGTTCCGGTGCGCTTTCGGTGGTAAGCACGAGGATCGGGGTTGCGCGGTGAACATCCTGCGCGCGCACCGCATCGATGAAGCCGAAACCGTCCATCCGGGGCATGTTGATGTCGGTGATGATGGCCTCGGGTTCGATGCCTTCGAGCACCTCCAGCCCGTCGAGCCCGTCTTCGGCCACATGCACTGTGAAACCGGCGGGCAGGAGCGCGAGGCGGATCATGTCTCGCATGGTCCGGCTGTCGTCCACCGCAAGGATCGTGGTGCTCATGTGCCCGCCTCCGCCAGGGTTTCGGGCGTGAAGCCGAGGGCGGAGAGCTGGTCCAGCACCCGATCCGAGACATTGACGATCGTGAGTTCGTGCCCCGCGCGGCGCAGTGTCTTGGCGGTGGCCAGCAGGACCTGCAGGCAGATGGCACCCAGATGCGTCACTTGCCGGGCGTCGATGGTGATGTCCGCGCCGAGACGGGATTTCAGCGCCTCGGCCAGCGGTTCGGCGGCCGCGAGGTCGAGCCGCGGCTGGAGAACGAGCGTATCAGACATGGCTACCTGCGAAGGTCGGGCAGGAAGAACGGATCATCGCCAGGCTCCCGGGTTTCAGAGTTCTGTCCGGGGGTTATAGGCTCTTGCACATTAACGGCGGGTTACGCGCCGCAGGGCTTTTCGGCGCAACTTTCACGACCGCGCACGAGAAAGGCCGGGCGGAAAGCCCGGCCTGTGTCATCACGCCGCGCGATGTCTCAGCCCGCCAACGCCTTGTTCAGGTTCTCGTCGATCTTTTCGAGGAAGCCCATCGTGGTGAGCCAGCCTTGGTCCGGACCGACCAGCAGCGCGAGGTCCTTGGTCATGTGGCCCGATTCCACCGTCTCGACGATCACCCGTTCGAGCGTGGTCGCGAAGGTCATCAGTGGCTCGTTCCCGTCCAGCTTGGCCCGGTGTTTCAGCCCGCCGGTCCAGGCGTAGATCGACGCAATGGAGTTGGTGGAGGTCTGTTCGCCCTTCTGGTGCTGGCGGTAGTGCCGGGTCACGGTGCCATGCGCGGCTTCCGATTCCACGATCTTCCCGTCCGGCGTCATCAGGACCGAGGTCATCAGCCCGAGCGATCCGAAGCCCTGCGCCACGGTGTCGGACTGCACGTCGCCGTCATAGTTCTTGCAGGCCCAGACATAGCCGCCCGACCATTTCAGCGAAGAGGCGACCATGTCGTCGATCAACCGGTGTTCGTACCAGATCTTCTTCGCCTCGAACCGCTCCCTGAACTCGGCCTCGAAGACCTCCTGGAAGATATCCTTGAAGCGGCCGTCATAGGCTTTGAGGATCGTGTTCTTGGTTGAGAGGTAGAGCGGCCAGCCGAGGTTCAGCGCGTAGTTCATCGAGGCGCGGGCAAAATCGGTGATCGAGTCGTCGAGGTTGTACATCCCCATGTACACGCCCGAGGACGGGGCCTGATAGACCTCCTCCTCGATCACGGTGCCGTCTTCCCCTTCGAACCGCATGGTCAGCTTGCCGGGGCCGGGGAACTTCATGTCCGTGGCCTTGTACTGGTCGCCGAAAGCGTGGCGTCCGACGACGATTGGTTTCGTCCAGCCGGGGACCAGCCGGGGCACGTTGCGGCAGATGATCGGCTGGCGGAAGATCACGCCGCCCAAGATGTTGCGGATCGTGCCGTTGGGGCTTTTCCACATCTTCTTGAGGCCGAATTCCTCCACCCGCGCCTCGTCGGGCGTGATCGTGGCGCATTTGACCGCGACGCCCACCTCTTTGGTCTTCTCGGCGGCGTCTATGGTGATGCGATCGTCGGTCCGGTCACGCTCCTCGATCCCGAGGTCGTAGTAGAGCAGGTCGATGTCGAGATAGGGGAGGATCAGCTTCTGCTTGATGAAATCCCAGATGATCCGGGTCATCTCGTCGCCGTCCATCTCGACGATGGGGTTCTCTACCTTGATCTTCGTCATATCCGGTCCTCTCTGCGGGCTGGAATGGGGCTGCGGCCTGCTTAGCCGATCCGGGGGCGGGGCGGAAGGCGTGTATGCAATTGTATACGAATTTCGCCGGGGCTACGGCGCGACCTTGCGCACCCGCTCCAGCCGCCGCATCCGCAGGACAAGGGGAAAGGCGATCCCGGTGAAAAGCAGCGCGGCGAGGTAGAGCGGCAGGGCCGTGCCGGCGAATGTCTGTGCGACGATGGAGGCGACGGTGGCGGCGAAAACCGTCGAAAGCGCACCGATCAGGCTGGCCGCCGTGCCGGCAATATGGCCGAGCGGCTCCATCGCCAGCGCGTTCAGGTTCCCGATTGTCAGGCCCATCTGGTAGAAGATCGACGTCTGCCAGACGACATAGAACCAGAACTCCGTCTGCACCGACACGCCGCTGAGCCGCACGGCCACCATCACGCAGGACAGTGTCAGAGACACGGCGAGCGCGACGGTCACGATGGCGCGCATCCCGTAAGCCATGACGAAGCGTGCGTTGATGATCGACGACGTGCCGCAGAACAGCCCGATGAAGAAGAACCAGTAGGGAAAGCTATCGCTGCGCCCGAAGGCTTCGTCGAACACCGGCTGGATCAGGCTGATCGAGGTGAAGAGGGTCGAGAAGATCAGCGTCTGCGTCATCACCGACAGCCGCACCATAGGGATCGCGATCATCTCGCGCGCGGCGGCGGCGATGGTCGCGGGGCTGAAGCTGCGCCGCGCCTCGGGCGGCAGGGATTCCGGCAGGCGCAGGAACAGCCAGGCCGAGGAGATCAAGGCGAAGATGACGAAGGCCGCAAAGATTCCGCGCCAGCCGACGACCGAGATGATGCCCTCGCCGATCAGCGGGGCCATGGCGGGGAACAGGGTGAAGATGATCATCACGAAGGACATCAGCCGCGCCATCTCGCGCCCCGAGAAGTAGTCGCGAATGATCGCCAGGGCCACCACGCGCGGGCCGGCGGCGCCCAGCCCCTGGATCAGCCTGGCGGCGACCATCAGTTCAAGCGACGGCGCGAGATAGCCGAGCGCGGCGCCGAAGATATAAAGCACCGCACCGCCCAGAATGACCGGCTTGCGTCCGAAGCGGTCGGACAGGGGTCCGGTGAACAGCGTGCCGACCCCAAGCCCGACGAGGAAGGCGGACAGGATCAGTTGCGCGCTGTTGGTGTTGCCGGGCGACAGCTCCTCGCCGATGGCGGGCAGGGCGGGCAGCATGGAGTCGATGGAGAACGCCACCGTCGCCATCAGCATGGCCAGCAGCGCGACCAGTTCGACCCGGTGGATCGGGAGCGGCCGGGTCACTCCGGCTGACCGGGCCGCGGGTGCGCGGCGTTCATGCCTCGTCCCCGGCGCCTGCGTTGATCTCGTCGATCACCTTCAGCCAGGTATCGGGGGGCTGCGCCCCGGGGACAGCGTGGCGCTGCGCGACGATGAAGGTCGGCACCGCGTTCACCCCCATTTCGCGCGAATGGGCGTCGCGGTCGCGGATCATCTGCGTGTCGGCGTCCGATTGCAGCAGCTTCAGCACGACCGATGCGTCCATCCCGATCCCGTCGGCAAGATCCGCCAGAACGTCATGCTGGCCGATATCGCGGCCTTCGCGAAAGTTCGCGGCGAAGAGCGCGTCGACCATTGCGCCCTGTTTCCCCTCGATCCCCGCCCAGTGGATCATCCGGTGCGCGTCCAGCGTGTTGGGCGTGCGGGTGATGGCGTCAAAGTTGGCCTCGATCCCCAGCGACCGCGCGTGTTCGGCGATCTTGGCATAGGCCGCGTCGGCCTTGTCACCGAATTTCGACGCAAGATAGGCCCGGCGGTCCATCCCCTCACGCGGCATGTCGGGGTTGAGCTGGAAGGGATGCCATTCGATCACGAAGGGATGATCCGGCCGCTCCGCCAGCGCACGGTCGAGCTGCGTCTTGCCGATGTAGCACCAGGGGCAGATCGGATCGGACAGGATATCGAGCTTCACGGCCATCTGGGCCTCCTCGGGTTTGCGCGGGTCAGGCGCCTTCGCGGGCGGCGTGCCACAGGGCCGCCAAGGCGCGGCGTTTGAGTTTGCCGTTCGGGTTGCGCGGCAGCTCCGGCACATGCAGGAAGCCGCGCGGCTGCTTGTAGCGGGCCAGGCGTTCTCCGGCGATCGCCAGAAGCTGCTGTTCGTCCAGCGCCTCGGGGCCGGTGTAGAAGGCCCAGATCAACCGGGTGTCCGCCTTCACCTCCACGTCGGTCACGCCGATCTCGGTGATGCCGGGAATGCCGTTCAGCGCCGCCTCGACCTCGAGCGGGGAGACCCGGTAGCCGCCCGCGTTCATCATGTCGTCGGCGCGGCCCGCATAGGTGATCTGGCCGTCCTCGTCCATCGTGCCGAGATCGCCGGTCAGGAACCATTCGCCGCGCATCCGCGCCGCCGTCTCCTCTTCCGCGCCGAGGTAGCCCAGCATCAGCCCTGGGTCGCGGCGGGAGACGGCGATCGTGCCCGCCTCGCCAAGCGGCACCGGATCGCCCGCCGCGTCCAAAAGCGCCACGCGCCGGCCCGGCTGCGGAGCGCCCAGCGTGCCGGGGGCTGAAGGGCGGGCGGGGCTGCCGGAGATGAAGGTGGAACATTCCGACATGCCGAACGCCTCGTAAAGCTCTGTTCCGGCAAGGTTTCTCCAATCTTCGCGGGTCTGCGCGGGCAGTTTCTCGCCTGCGGTCAGCCCGTGACGAAGGCGGGGCAGGTCGATCTTCTCGTGATCGTTCAGAATCTTCCGATAAACCCCCGGCGCTGCGGCGAAAATCGTCGCCTCATGCCGCTTCATCAGCAGCGGCAACGCCTGCGGTTCGACCCCGGCGGACGGGATCAAGGCAGTGGCGCCGACCGACCAGGGATCCATCAGCCCGGTCCCCAGCGTGTAGGTCCAGTTGAAGGCCCCGGCGTGCATCAGCCGGTCCTCCGACGTCAGGCCGTACCAGCCCTCGTGCATCATCCGCCGGGCCCAGATCGCGCGGTGCGCATGGGCCACGGCGCGGGCGTTGCCCGAGGTGCCGGAGGTGTAGACGATATAGGCCATCCGCTCGGGATCGCCCATGTCGAAGGCCGCGGGGGGCAGTTCGCGCATCGCGTCCAGCGCCGCCTCGTCGATGGACACAACGCCGGGCAGGTCGGGGCAGGCGATGCCTGTGCCGCGGAACACCGCGCGTGGCGACAGGTCGGCAGCGATCTTGGCGACTTCGCGTTCGGTCAGTTGCGAGGAGGTTGGCACCGGCACGAGGCCGGCCGCGATGGCGCCCAGATAGGCGATCGGGAATTCGACCGTGTTCCCCAGCCTGAGCAGCACGATGTCCCCGGGCGCCAGCCCCAGTTCGCGCAATCCCGTCGCAGTGCCCAGCACGGCTGCCTTCAGGCGCGCATAGCTCCAGCGTTCGGCGCCGGACAGGCCCACGACGGCGAGCGCGATCTTGTCCGGCGCGTCGTCCGCGCGCGCCAGCACATGGGCAGCGAGGTTGAAGGGGGCGGGGCAGGGCGCGGGCGGCCCCTGATCGAAGATCGACAGCATGGGATCTTGCTATGCCGCCGCGACGGGCGTTGCAAGCGCAAGGGGGGCCGCATAGAACACCGCAATGGACCTGAACGATCCGCGAACGCTGATCCGGATCTCGCGCGAGACCGGCGAAGAGGAGGTGGGCGAGCCGCTCGACCTCGGCCAGCGCGTGCGCGACCTGCGCAAGGCGCGCGACTGGACGCTGGAACAGGCGGCGAAGAAGGCAGGGCTGGCCCGCTCGACCCTCTCCAAGATCGAGAACGGGCAGATGTCGCCCACCTACGACGCGCTGAAGAAGCTGGCGACCGGGCTCGGCATCCCTGTGCCGCAGCTTTTCACGCCACCGCAGAAGGCGCAGGTGACGGGCCGCATGGCGCTCACGCCCGACGGCAAGGGGGCGGAGCACGCGACGGCGACCTACGAGCACGAATTGCTGGCCGAGACGCTGACCCGCAAGCGGATGCTGCCCTACCGCGCCCGCATCCGCGCCCGGTCGATGGAGGAATTTGACGGCTGGGTGCGCCACGACGGAGAGGAATTCCTCTACGTCCTGACAGGGATCGTGCGGCTCTACACGGAATTCTACGAGCCGGTGGAGATGCGCCGTGGCGACAGCGCCTATTATGACGCCACCATGGGCCACAACGTCATCTCCGTCTCGCCCGAGGATGCGACGATCCTCTGGGTGACTTCACTGGCCTAGGTGCGGCCCACGGGCGGCTCGGCCTCGTTGTCGTCGCCGAAGTTGCGGTCGTCGTCATAAACGTCCTCGCCCTCGGGCACATGGCGGGCGCTGGCCATGATGTTGGTGTTGTCGTTCAGTTCGTCCATTCGGATGTCGGCGGGGATACCGCCCTCGCGCCATTCCGCCACCTCGTCGGCCACGTCGTCATAGCTGCGCCCCGTGACCCGCGCGAGATACCCGGTCAGCGCGTCGCGGCTGCCGTCGAGCTGAAGAAGGTCCTCCTCCTCGGCCTCGGGCCAGCGTTGCATGATCGCGGGCACCAGGGCCGGCCATTCCTTTGCGATGACTTTCCAGTCCATGGGGTCTTCCTTTCCTTGTCTGGAAAGCACAACGCCCCGGATCGCGACCGGGTCCAGCCCGATGATAGCCTGGCGGTCAGCCGCGCCCCAGCCGGGTAAGCAGCGCGGTGAGTTCCCCGTTGTCCATCGTCTCGACCGGGTGCTCCAACAGCCGTTTGGCGCGCTCGCGGAGCATGTCGTAGACGCGGCGGAAGCCCTCGTCCCACGCGTCCTCAGGCAGGGTGGCGGGATCGGTCATCTGCCAGTGGCCGCGCGCAGGATCGCCGCAGATGGCAAGCCGGGGCGGGGTCACGGGGCCGAGGGTGATCAAAAGGTCGATCTCCACCGCGTCGGGGCCAGTGAATTCGTCGACGGGTTTCGGCGCGGCGCGGGAGGTGTCGAGGTCCTCCTCCTCCAGCAGCTTCAGCGCCTGCGGATGCACGGCGCCCGCCGGCGCGGGGCCGGCGGAGCAGGCGGCAATCCGCCCGGCGCCGAGGTCATTCAGCAGCGTCTCCAGCAGGATGGAGAGCGTGGCGTTGTCGGGGCAGAGGATGAGAATATTCATGCGAAGGCCGGGGCGGAAACACCTGAGACGGGGACACGGCGCTAGTTATCCATCCACCAGACCTCGGGCAGGAAGTTGACCGAGTCGCCGTAGACCGGGATTTTCTCAGGATGGTGCAGCCGCGCATCATGGGCGATCATGCTGACGTCGAAGCGATGGATCGGGATCACGTAGCGCCCCGTCGTCAGGACCCGGTCCAGCGCGCGCACGGCGTCGCGGAAGTCCGCCTCGGTCGTGGCCGCCAGCATCGCGTCGATCATTCCGTCGATCGCCGGGCTCTTCACCCCCATCAGGTTGCGCGACCCGGGAAGGTCCGCCGCCTCCGACCCCCAGTAAAGCCGCTGTTCGTTGCCGGGCGAAAGCGAAAAGGCGCGGCGGATGAAGGTCATGTCGAAGTCGAAATCGGTCTGGCGCAGGTTGTACTGCGCCGCGTCCACCGCCGAGACGGTCCCGCGGATCCCCAGCCGGGAGAGGGCGTCGCGGTAAAGGTCGATGATCGACAGCTGCTCGGTCGCGCCCTGCTGGACCAGGATGTCGAAGGTGAAGGGCGCACCCTCTGGCGTCGTCATCACCCCGTTCTCGATGGTGAATCCGGCGTCCTTGAACAGATCCATCGCTTTGCGGATGTTGTCGCGGTTTCGGGCGGATCCGTCACCGACGGGCAGGGCATAGCCGCTCAGCGCCTCCTCCGGAATCGATTTTCCGTAAGGCTCCAGCAGCGCCGCGACGCCGCCCTCGGCCGGGCCGGGGCGCATCCCGAGGTCGGAGCCCGAGAAATACGAGGTGATGCGCGGCTGCCGTCCGCCGGTCATCGTCTCGTTGATGAACTCGAAGTTGAAGGCGTGCAGCAGCGCGTCGCGCACCCGGATGTCGTCGAAAGGCGGCCGCCGGGTGTTGAAGACGAAGCCGGTGATGCCCGAGGGCTTGCCGTCGGTGAATTCGGACTGGACCATCCGCCCGTCCTGAATGGCAGGGAAGTCGTAGTCCCGCGCCCATTTCTCTGCGTTGAACTCCCGCAGGTAGGATAGCTCCCCGGCCTTGAACGCCTCGAACAGCACGTTGGCATCGCCGTAGAACTCGATCCGGATCTCGTCGAAGTTGTTGGTGCCTTGCCGGATCGGCAGGTCCGTGCCCCAGTAGTCGGCGTTCCGCTTCAGCACGACGTTGCGCGAGGCCTCGAAGCTTTCGACCACGTAGGGCGCGCTGCCGATCGGCGCCTCCTCCAGCGTCGCTTCGGCGAAATTCTTGCCCTCCCACTGAGCCTTCTTCAGGATGGGACGCAGCCCGGCGATCAGCGGCAGTTCGCGGTCGGGATCGGTGAAGGTGATCCGCAGGCTGCGCGGGCCGGTCTGGTCCACCGAATCCACCCGCATCCAGAACCCGAGGTAACGTGCGTTGCCCTGCGTGCCGAGCGTTTCCAGCGACCAGATCACATCCTCGACCGTGACGGGACTGCCGTCCGAGAAGCGCGCCTCCGGCCTGAGAGTGAATTCGACCCACGAGCGGTCGTCCGGCACCTCGACCGATTCGGCCAGAAGCCCGTAAAGCGAGAACGGTTCGTCCTGAGAGCGGTAAAGCAGGCTTTCATGGGTGAGGTAGCGCAATTGCCACGGCGGTGTGCCTTTCTGGACGAAAGGGTTCACGCTGTCGAAGCCGCCGGTGTTCCCGGTCACCACGGTCCCGCCTTTCGGCGCGTCCGGGTTGGTGTAGGGGAGGGCCACAAAATCAGGTGGAAGCGCCGGTTCGCCATACATAGCTATGCCATGCGAAGGTTCCGCACGGGCCGGATTCGCAGCGGCCTGGATCAGGAACAGGCCGCAAGCCGCCCATATGGCGAGGAAAAAATTCGGTCGCATATTCGCAACAATACCGCTCTGTTCCTAGTTTCTTGGCGATCTTTTTATCCCCGGCTCGGGGGGGAGGCAAACTTTACGCTTGGACACGAGCGCCGGAACGCTTATAAAGAACCCACTGCTCGATAGGTTTCTTGCCTGTATGAAACCTGCCTCAATAACTGAACGCCGGCCTTGTGCCGGCGTTTTTTTTGGGGCGTCGCCCCGCCTCCGGCCCCTCAGCCACGCAGCACTGGCGCAGCATGTCCCAAGCGTGCATTTTGCACCTGCGGCGCCAATGTTCCTTGGCCCAAACCTGACAGGAGACCATACATGTCACTCAGCGGAAAAACCGCCGTCATCACCGGCTCGACCTCGGGAATCGGGCTGGGCATCGCCCGGGCTCTGGCCGCAGACGGGGCGGACGTGGTCATCAACTCCTTCACCGATTCGGAGGAAGACCACGGAATCGCGGAGAGAATCGCGGGTGAGTTCGGCGTCGGCGCCCGTTACATCAGCGCCGACATGTCCAAGGGGGAGGCCTGCCGCGCCCTGATCGAGAAGGCGGGGGCCTGCGACATCCTCGTGAACAACGCCGGGATCCAACACGTGGCCGCCATCGACGAATTCCCGGTCGGGAAATGGGACGCCATCATCGCGATCAACATGACCTCGGCCTTCCACACCACCGCCGCCGCGCTGCCGCTGATGCGCAAGTCGGGCTGGGGCCGGGTGATCAACGTGGCTTCCGCCCATGGGCTCACCGCCTCGCCTTACAAATCCGCCTATGTCACCGCCAAGCACGGCGTCGTCGGCATGACCAAGGTGGTCGGACTGGAAACGGCGGAGGAGCCGATCACCGCCAACGCGATCTGCCCCGGCTACGTCCACACACCGCTGGTCGAGGCGCAGATCCCCGACACGATGAAGAAATACAACCTCAGCCGCGAGGACGCGCTGCGCGACGTGATCCTCCAGCGCCAGCCCTCCAAGCAGTTCGCCACGGTGGAGCAGATCGGCGGCATCGCCGTCTTCCTCTGTTCCTCCGCCGCGGACCAGATCACCGGCACCGCGATCAGCGTGGACGGCGGCTGGACGGCGCTCTGACCATCCTTCCTCTGGTCCATATATCCTCGGGGGGAGCTGGCCGTCAGGCCGGCGGGGGGCAGACAGCCCCCCTCCACCCCCTCCGGCCGCGCGACAGGAGGGTCCGATGATCCGCATCAACCTCGCCCTGCAGGGCGGCGGGGCCCACGGGGCCTACACCTGGGGCGTGCTCGACCGGCTGCTCGACGACCCCGGGATCGAGGTGGCGGCGATCACCGGAACCTCGGCGGGGGCGCTCAACGGGGCCGCCTTCAAGGCCGGGATGGCAGCCGGCGGGCGCGAGGGCGCGCGCGCCGCGCTTGATGCGCTCTGGGCCCGTATGGGCGCGGTCACGGACATGCGGCTGCCGGCCTGGATGGCGGGCAACATGACGCTTGCGGGGCAGTTCGCCAAGGCGATCGAGCTGTCGTTTCCCTACACCTTCGCCGACGCCGTCTCGCGGATGACGTCGCCCTATGCCTATGGGCCGTTCTGGTCGAACCCGCTGCGCCCGGTGGTGCAGCAGTTCGATTACGAGAAGGTCTGCGGCGCGGGCGGGCCGGATCTCTACATCTGCGCCACCAACGTGCGCAGCGGAAAGATCCGCGTCTTCTCGGGCGAGGCGATCACCACGGACGCGATCCTCGCCTCCGCCTGCCTGCCGACGCTGTTCCAGGCGGTCGAGGTCACCGATCCCGTCACCGGCCGGACCGAGGCCTACTGGGACGGCGGCTACACCGGCAACCCGGCACTCTTTCCGCTCTTCCGGCCGGATCTGCCCGGGGATGTGGTGGTGGTGAATATCAACCCGCTGGAGCGCGACGAAGTGCCGAAGAGCCCGCAGGCGATCCAGAACCGGATCAACGAGATCAGCTTCAACTCCTCGCTCCTTCGGGAACTGAGGGCGATCGAGTTCGTCCAGCGCCTGATCGTCCGCCGCTATGTGCCGGAGGGCGAGATGAAGAACGTGCTTATCCACATGATCTCGGACGACGACCTGATGACGGAGTTGTCGGTGGCCACCAAGCTGGTGCCCAATCCCTACCTGCTGAACCGGCTGAAGGCCGCGGGCCGGACCTCGGCCGACAATTTCCTTGCCGCGCACCGGGACGACATCGGCCAGCGGTCCACCGTCGACCTGCGGGCGATGTTCGGCTGAGCGGTCCGCGGCCTCAGCGCGCGGCCTTGGCGGGCAGGGGCTTCGACGGGTCTTTGGGGTTCGGATAGACGAGCCCGGCCGAGATCACGAGCTTCGCCGCGTCCTCCACCGTCATGTCCAACTCGATCACGTCCTCTTCCGGAAAATAGAGCAGGAAGCCCGAGGTCGGGTTGGGCGTGGTCGGCACGAAGACCGACAGAAGCTGCGAGCCGGTCTCGGCGCGTGCGTTGATCTCGCCCTTCGCCTCGGTCGAGATGAAGCCGATGGCCCAGATGTCCCGGCGGGGATACTGGATCAGGCAGGCCTTCTCGAAACTGCGGTCGGTCTGGGCGAACACCGTCTCGGCGATCTGTTTCACGCCGTTGTAGATCGACCGCACCACCGGAAGCTGGTCCACCAGCCCTTCCGCGAACCGCAGCAGCGACCGGCCGATCAGCCCCTTGGCGATCCAGCCGACGAGGATGGTGAAGAGCAGGAAAAAGATCACCCCGACGCCGCGCAGGTTGATCCCGATATACTGCTCGGGCCGGAAGGTCTGCGGCACCAGCGGCAGCACCACGCTGTCGACCCATCCGGCCAGTGACCACAGCAGCCAGATGGTAAGCCCGATGGGGGCGATGACCACGATCCCGGTCAGGAAGCTTGAACGCAGGCGGGCGAAGACGCCGGGCTTGCGCAGGGGATCTTGAAGGGGGTCTGTCATCGCAGCACTGTCTGAGGGAACATCCGGTCGAATCTAGGCATTCCGCGGGCTTTCGGCAATGCTCCGCCGCGCGGGCCACGAGAATAAAGCGTCAATCTCCGGCGAGCGCCGAAAGTTCCCGCGCGACCCTCGCGGCGAGGTGCGCATTGTTCAGCACCAGCGCGATGTTGGTCTGCAGCGACCGGCCCTCCGTCAGCTCGAAGATCCGGCCCAGCAGGTATGGGGTGACGGCCTTGCCGGCGATGCCTTTCTCGGCCGCCTCGGCCAGTGCGCGGTCGACGATCGGGGCGATCTCGCCGCGGGCGATTTCGTCGGCCTCGGGCACCGGGTTGGCGACAAGCTGCCCGCCGGGCAGGCCGAGCGCGGCGCGCATCCGGTGGGCGCGGGCGATCTCCAGCGCCGTGTCCATCCTCAGCGGCGCGGCAAGGCCGGAATCGCGCGACCAGAAGGCGGGGAAGGCGTCCTGCCCGTAGGCGATCACCGGCACGCCGCCGGTTTCCAGCACCTCCAGCGTCTTCGGCAGGTCGAGGATCGCCTTGGCCCCGGCGGCCACCACCGTCACGGGCGTCTGCGCCAGTTCCGACAGGTCGGCGGAGATGTCGAAACTGTCTTCCGCGCCCCGGTGCACACCGCCGATCCCGCCGGTGGCAAAGACCTCGATCCCCGCCAGCCGGGCCGCGATCATCGTGGAGGCGACGGTGGTGGCCCCGGTGCCCCCGGTGGCGAGGCAGGCCGCCAGATCGGCGCGCGACAGCTTGGCCACGTCCCGCGCCTGCGCCAGCGCCTCCAGCCGTTCGGGCGCCAGGCCTGCGCAGAGCCGCCCCCCGATCACCGCCATCGTCGCGGGGACCGCGCCGGCCTCGCGCACCGCATCCTCGACCGCGCGCGCGGTCTCAAGGTTCTGGGGCCACGGCATCCCGTGGGTGATGATTGTGCTTTCCAGCGCCACGACGGGGCGGCGGGCGGCGAGCGCTTCGGCCACCTCAGGGGCGATGTTCATGAAATCGATCACAGGTGAGTGTCTCCGGAAACGTAGTCGGCGGCGGCGGTCAGGGCGGTGTCCATCGCCGCCTCCGGAGCCGCGCCGCGGGATTCGGCGGCCATGTGCGCCGCCATGAAGGTGTCGCCCGCGCCGGTCACGCGGGTCACAAGGACGGCGCGGGGGGTGCGGGTCACAAGGCCATGCGCCCCGGCATCCGCCGCCATCCGCCCGCCGTCAGTCACCACCGCCCGCGCCGCACCGCGCGCGTGCAGGGCCCGCGCGGCGGCGGCGCTGTCTGGGAAGCGGGTCTGGCACAGCAGCCCGGCCTCCTCGAGATTGACGTAGAACACCGCGCTCGGGTGGCCGAGGAAGACATGCAGCCGCTCGGCCTTGCCGGGCGAGGCGGGGGCGATGCGCAGGTCGGCCGCCGCGAAGGCGGAATCGTTGGCGATCTCGCGCAGCAGGTCGGTGCGCAGGTTGCCGTCGAGCGCGACGCGGCCCTGCCACGGCGCCTCGGCCGAGCCCAGCGTGCCGTCCCGCAACGCGGTGAGGATCCGCGCCCCGGCGGCTTCCAGCGAATGCGCATCGGCGATGGCGGCGATCAGCCCGTTGCCGCCCTCCACCGCCATGTAGCGGTCCGTCGGCAGGTCCTCGGAGCGGTAGACATGGGTCATGTCCATGCCCATCCGGTCGCAGGCGCGGACCAGCTCCTCGCCCTCCGGATCGCGGCCGATGGCAGTCAGCAGGGCTGGGCGCAGGCCGAAGCGCTGCGCCGCCATGGCGATGTTCATCGCCACGCCGCCGGGCAGGCGGGTGATCCGCCCCGGCACGTCCGAGCCGCGTTCCATGTGGCTGGCCGAGCGCCCGATGATGTCCCAGAGGACCGCGCCGATGCAGAGGATATCCGGTTGAGCCGTCATCCGCCCCTCATGCCG
>Ga0310345_10000645_pt1 | contig 47373 bp, 32 predicted proteins | sample HC15DNA20500_MG_FD_204667 | JGI IMG/M metagenome (GOLD analysis project Ga0310345, IMG submission 204667) | Marine microbial communities from station ALOHA, North Pacific Subtropical Gyre - HC15-DNA-20-500_MG | ecosystem: Environmental > Aquatic > Marine > Oceanic | place: Pacific Ocean: North...
CGGTCTGGTCACCTGCTCCACCGTCGCGAGAGATTTCTTTTTTCAGGCTCCGGGGGCGTCTTTTCGGCGTTGACTCGCTGGCGCCCCTTTGCTATTATCCGCTCCCGCTTTAAACGGCGGGACGGTTGAAATACCGAACAGTTCGCGGACTTTCATGGCTGGCGGATCCAGCCTGCTCGCCGGCTCAAGGGTCATACCATTGGTGGAGGACGAGCCTGGCGACGGTCGTGTTGAGACCGGTGGAGTACTCAGTGCCAGCCGGGTTCGCGGGTTCGACTTTATTTTCCTTTCAGTAGAGTGAAGGTGGTTTTTCCCCGGGTGGGAGAACTGGTATCGACGACTCAGGACCTGTCGATTGCAGTGGACCTCCATCGTCTTGAGAAAGCTCAGGCGAAACGGAGGTGAACTGCTCCTCGCGGCGCGATGAGGTTGCCAGCGGTCTGGCCGGCTTCGGTGTGGAGTCCGGTTCCCGCGAGATTTCGCGAGCGGAGAGCGGCCCGCTGTTTCCCCGGTTGGTTTCCGGCATCGGCGGGTTGAGGAATTGAGCAGGACAGCGGAGGCCTGGCGTACCCGGCCGAAGGGTCCGGCGGCGTTTTCGCCCATCGGGAAGTGGTGAATTGAAACGAGGAAGTGTCTGGAGAGCCTAGAGAGAAAGAGAAAAAAGAAGTGAAGAGGCGGGTTTCTTTTTTCACCGCGTTCAGGTGGGCGTGGCGATGGAATCCCTACTTCGACCATCGTAATTGGTCAGAACGGTAACGGTCTCAGTGAAGACGTGGCGTCCGTATGCAGAGGGAAAGAGCTGCGGGGCGGACGCCGCAGGGGAGACTCCGGCGGGAGCCGGAGAACTCTGAGGCCGGGTGGAACTTTTCTGGCCCGAATGGGTGGCCGGAAGGGAAACGTGGACTAGCCTCATGAGAAGTGATCTTTTTACAGACTGCTTGACCTCCGCCCGGGGAGAGCTCCAGGCTCATTTCGGCCAGGAGTGCTTCGAGCGGTGGCTGGCGGACATTACGGTCCTGCCCTCCGATGAGGGGCGTGTCCGTCTTGGCGTTGCCAACCGGTTCCTCCAGGAATGGATTGAGTCGCGCTATCTTGACGGCATCAAGGAGGTGCTTGAGGGGCAGGCTGGCAGAGAGCTCGATCTTGACATCGCAATCGATCCCGTGCTGTTCAGGAAACAAAGGGAAGAGCAGAAGCGGCTCTTCTCATCCGGCGAGGCCGTCGAGGTCAGTCCGGCGCGGCGGACCAGGTTGCCTGCCTGGGGCGGCCAGGGCCGCGCAAGGGAGGCCAGCGCGAGGCGGGGAGCGGGCTGCGAACTGGAGAACTTTGTCCAGGGAGAGTCCAACCGCCTGGCCTGCAGGGCCGCCCTGGAAGCGGCCTGCTCGCCCGGGGTGTTCTACAATCCGCTCTTTATCTGGGGAGGATCAGGGGTTGGAAAAACCCATCTTCTTCGCGGCATCGAGTCCGCAGCGGAAGCCGGCCTGAAGATCCGGTATGTCAATTCAGAGCGTTTCTTCAATCACTTCGCCGCCAGTATCCAGGACGGCTCCATCGACAAGTTCCGCAGGCTCTACCGGTCCCTTGACCTTCTGCTGATCGACGATGTCCAGGACCTGTCGACGAAGAAGAAGACCCAGGTCGAGCTCCTGCACACCATGGATCACCTGGTCAATGCCCGGCGCCAGGTCGTGGTGACCTCCAGCAGGGGGCCGCGGGACCTGGATGAGCTTTCGCCCTCGCTCAGGGGCAGGTTTCTCAGTGGCCTCGTGGCGCGAATCAAGCCGGCTGACTACAAGATGAAATGCAAGATCATCCGCCATCACTGGATCAGGCTGGGCTCGAGGAGGGGGGGCGGCGCTAGAGAGGCCAGGGGGGAGCTGGATTCGAAGGTCCTTGAGCTGCTGGTCCACGGCATCCACGGAGGTGTCCATGAATTGCTCGGAGCCGTACTGCAGCTGGATGTTCATGCGCGGGTTCTCGGCCGTCCCCTCGACGTCGCCGAGGCGCGAAGGGTGCTGGCCGACAGGATCGGCGGTTCCCGGGCAGGTCCGTCCATGGATAAAATCAAGCAGGTGGCCGCTGATTATTTCAACTTGCCGGTGATGGAGTTTTCGTCCTCCAGCCGGCTTCGCCCCGTGGCCTTCGCCCGCCAGGTGGCGATCTACCTTGTCCGCCGGTTTACGCGAATGTCCTTTTCGGAGATCGGCAGGAACTTCGGAAATCGCAACCACACGACGGTAAGATGTGCTGTAGGGAAGATCGCCGGTCTGCTCGAAGCCAATGATCCGATGGTCTGTACCCCCGTGTACGCGATCATCGACCGGCTCGAAGACTGAGTAGCTTTGCCCGGGTGGAATCGATTGGGCTGATACTCATGCCAGCACAGAATAACGAAGATAGCGTGGTAGAGGACTCGCTCCTGGCCCTGCCGGGAGTCAATCGTCAACGCGCGGAGGCTTTGAGCCGCCTGGGTGTTTTCCGTCCAGGTGACCTGCTGCGTCATTTCCCCCGGCGTTACCAGGATCGCAGGAACGCGAAGACGATCGAATCCAGTTCTGTCGGCGAGCAGGTAGTCCTCACCGGCCAGCTGGAGCGCTGCCGCGGCAGACGCCTGGGGCCGCGTCGCCACATGCTCACGGCCACTCTCAGGGACGACAGCGGGGAGCTTGACCTGGTCTGGTTCAACCAGCCCTATCTCGAGAAGAGTCTCCACCCCGGTGATTTTCTCTGCGTCTTCGGGAAGATCGCGGAACACTCCGGACGGCTGCAGATCGTCGCGCCGGAATTCGAGGTCGTGGCGAGTGACGGTGATGGCGGGAGCGCGGAGGACAGCATCGATCTGAACAGGGTGGTGCCGATCTATCCCCTGAAAAGGGGGCTTACCCAGAGACACCTGAGGCGCCTGGTGGCGGGGGCCCTCGATGATTTCCAGGCAGGGAGAGAAGGGGACGGGTTTCCCTCTGTGGACGAGACGCCCTTTGATTTTTTTCTCGATGAAGGAACTCTCAGGGAGGGGAGGATTCTCTCCGATGGAGATCTCGGGCCAGGGCTCGTGGAGGCCTACCGCTGGATTCACTTCCCTCCGGATTCACCAGAGAGCGGTTCGGGAGATGACCGCCTGGATCTCGACGCGCGCGAGTACTGGGAGGTCTGCAGGGATAGCGCGCGGGCAAGGCTGGCCTTCGAGGAGCGCTTCGCCTTTGCCACGAAGATTGTCATGAGGGGTCGACAGTTTCGGGATTCCGATACAGAGCCGCTCAAGACAGATGAAGCCCTCGACGAGAAGATCAGGTCCGTCTTTCCGTTCAAGTTTACCGCCGAGCAGGACAAGGCTGTCGAGGAGATCAGCGCTGATATGGCATCGGGGCATCCGATGTACCGGCTCCTGCAGGGGGACGTGGGTACGGGCAAAACGGCGGTGGCGCTCTACTCACTGCTGATCGCCGTCCGCAACGGACGCCAGGGGGCCATCATGGCGCCAACCGAGGTGTTGGCTCAGCAGCACTATACGACGATCAGGAAATACCTCGCCGGGCACCCGGCGGTCAGGATCGCGCTGTTGACCGGTGCGGTAACCGGCCGGCGCCGCCGGGAGCTCCTCGAGGAGCTCGCCGGGGGAAAGATACATATCGTGGTCGGAACCCACGCGCTGGTGCAGGAAACAGTCATCATGAAGAACCTCGGGCTGGCGATTATCGATGAACAGCATCGTTTTGGAGTGAATGAACGATCCAGGCTGCGAAAAAAGGGACAGGAGCCGCACATCCTCGTCATGACGGCGACTCCGATTCCCAGGTCTCTCTGTATGACCATTTACAACGACCTGGATCTGTCGATCATCAAAGAGCGTCCGCCGGGCCGTCAGCCGGTGCAGACCTACCTGGTCAAGCCGGCGAAAAAAGCCGACTCACTCGATTTTGTCCGCAAGGAGCTGCGGGCCGGCCGCCAGGCGTTTTTTGTTTATCCCCTGGTTGAGGAATCGGAAAAGCTCGATCTGCCCGCGGCGGTGGCGGGGCGGGAGCGTCTTGCCACCGAGGTCTTTCCCGAATACCGGGTCGGCCTGGTACACGGGAGATTGAGCAGCGAGGAAAAAGACGAGGCCCTGGAGTCGTTTCGCGCCGGGCGGACACAGATCCTGGTCGCGACCTCTGTCATAGAGGTCGGGATCGACGTGCCTAACGCGACGGTTCTCTATGTCGAGAATGCCGGGCGTTTCGGTCTGGCCCAGCTTCATCAGCTGCGTGGACGGGTGGGGCGGGGAAGCCATGGCGGATATTGCCTCGTGAGCCTCGAAGGTAGCGGTGAGGAGGCTCTGAAGCGTCTCGATATCTTCGCTGGCACCGATGACGGCTTCAAACTCGCGGAGGAAGACCTTCGCCTGAGAGGACCCGGGGATTATCTCGGGATCCGCCAGTCGGGTTTGCCTTTTGGCGGTTTCGGCAATCCCGTGCTGAATGTAGAGGCTTTCAAGAAGGTCAGGACGCTCGCTGAAGACTTCTGGGAGCGTCCTGAAAGCGCTGCATTCATCGACCGCTGGGGAGCGATCCTGGGCCTCGAAGAGTCGCCTGAGGAAGCGATTATGGGCCTTGATTAGGCAAAAAAGTGGCCAGATCGGCTGGTTGGTTGGCTGTTAGGTGTTATTCTTATATAGCAGTGTCCCGACAGTTCAACTTTCATTTGGTTGGCCAATAATCGGTGTGCTAAGATAAACAGTCAGTACGAAATGACCCTTTAACGGGTTTCTAAAGCATTTTCCCCGCCTTCTTCCGGTAACGATTCGGCAGGCTCAACTAAAGAGTGTGTCTCGGTTTCAGTATTGCCGAATATAGAGTTTATAAGGAGTTACCGAGTTGAAGAGGGTCGAGGAGCCCCGAGACAGGTTTCGCTCGGGGGGTAACTATTAGCGGGGTCTTCCAGGCAATACCTGGCAGGTCCGGTTGAGGAAAGGAAATTGGGGGTAATCTGATGCGTCAAAACATCACGGTGGCGTTGCTGGCAATTTGCGTAACTCTTTTGGCCGTCAATGTCGTTCAACAGATGACTCGTCCCGTGTTCCCGGCGGCCTTCGGCCAGGCGGTAGGAAATACCCAGGGCAATTACATTCTTGCCACGGGCATGTCCACGACCGGCAACAGCAACATGCTTTATATTCTGGAGGTTCCCACGAGGAAGCTCGCCGCCTATAGCGTCAAGACCCGCGGAATAGAATATATGGGAACCCGCGAGATCACCTGGGACCTGAAGCCTGAGGAGTTGACTCCTAAAAGTGGGAAGTTGTCAGTCAAGGCCGTCAAGGATGCTATTCAGAAGCAGGCGGCAGGTGGCAGAAAGAAATAACGTTCTTAAAAGCAAGTGAAGTGTCTGAGTCTGAAATAAACGAGGAAATGAGCGAGGTCCTGTAAAGTGAGTGAAATGAGCTTTAAAGAGGCTGCCAGCGAACTCGGTATCTCCGAAGAGGAGCTCGAGAAGCTGGTCGCTTCAAACGAGATCGCCAGTACAAAGGATGGCGACAGTCTCCTCTTCACGAAAGAGGCGATCGACAACTATAAAAACCAGGGTGAGGCCGAGATTATTCTTTCGGATGACGATCTCGACATCCTCGGCGATGACGAAGATGAGATTGATTTCGGTATCGATCTCACCGGCGGAGATGCTGAGACAGATGATGGCTCGTCTCCTGATGTTGCCGATATAGCGGCCGAGGATGACGCCGGCGGCTCGGTGGGCGATGAGACCGTGCTCGACATCGGGAGTCTTCTCGACGATGACGACGATAGCGAAGGTACCACCCCGATCCCCGGAGCTGAAGATTCGGGTGACGAAGGAGGTCTCGGCGACGAGACTCTTCTCGACACGGACATTCTCGACCTCGGCGATGATGATGCCGACACCTTCGAGCTCGATACGACCGAAGACACTTTGCTCGATCCGACCGAAGAAGGCTCTCTTCTTCGTGGCGGCGGAGCGCGTGTTATGCAGATGAAGAGGCGCAAGAGCCACGCGCCCTGGACCGTCCTGCTGTCGTTTGCCGGCCTCGTGCTTCTGATCCCCCTGGCTGTTCTCCTGGGAACGGTCCACAATGAAGGGCTCACGGTGGGGCGCGGAGAGTTTACCCAGGCTCAAGAGCGCCATCCCCAGACCTGGATCAAGGAGTGGGGAGGCTACTTTGATTTTGTCCACGATCTTGCGGAGATGTTCAGGAAGTAATTCTCGTACGATTTCCTGTTTCAGAGCGAAATGGACCGGTCTTCCGCGTTAAAGACGCGCTGTGCCGGAATGAGAATCAAAAGAAGGGCTGTCACGCGTAAATGCGGGGCAGCCCTTCTTTTATGAGAAATTCTCACGGGTGAAGATGAAGTACCGATAAAAGCTCTTTTCATGTTCTCGGCAACCTGTTATATATTTCTCAAATAAGATTGGACCTCGGGATTCATCCAGCCTTCCGGCGTGGTGAAATCCACCGTATAGGGCGGCGTTCAAGAGTTAAGAAGGAAGAGAACAGAAGGGAAGTGAAGTCATGAGGAAGCTCGTGGTACGCGGGTTGGTTATGGTATGTGTATTGCCCCTGTTGGTCGGTTGTGTCTCGTATGGCGAATACAACAGGCTCAAGGGGGAGCTCGAGCTCGCCGAACAGGCGAATCGGCAGTTGATCGACCAGTACAACAGGCTGCTGGTAAAAACGAATCGACAGGCCGCCGAGGGTACGATCTCGGAGGAGGAGCATAAGGCCGCCCTGGCCCAATTAGCCGCTCTGCGGGAGCAGCTCAAGGACCAGGAAGGAGCCAGCTTCTCGAGCGAAGATTTGCCCGAGGGGGCGAAAATCGAGGAGGGAGGCATCAGCCTCGGTTCGGGTCTTCTCTTCAACTCGGGGATGGCCAGCCTGAAGAAGGCTACACATTTCCCGGCCCTCGACCAGCTTGCCGGAAGCCTCAAGGGAAAATACGCCGATTACAATATCATCATCGAGGGGCATACCGACAACGAGCCACTCAAACAGACCAAGAAGCTCTATGAGTATAATTTGAAGCTCGGTTTCGAGAGGGCTACGAACGTCTTCAAATATCTCAACCTGAAGCATGGTGTTCCCGAGGCCCGGGTCACTATCTTCAGCTACGGAATGAGCAAGCCGCTCAACCCTGATACGGCCAGTACGAAGGCCGGCCGGCGTGAAAACCGCCGAGTGGTCTTCCGTCTCGCCCAGCGTATTCAGTAGACTGCCAGGCTGAGTTGTCGAAGAAGGGTATAGCCATGAGCAGTTTCCGGCTGCGTATGCTGGCTGCTGTCCTGTCGGTCCTCTTCCTGCCCGGCTGCGGATCCTACGAGAGACTCGAGGGAGAGCTTGATCGGGCGGAGAGGGCGAACGAGCAGCTCATCGACCAGTACAACAGGTTGCAGCAGCGCAGGGATGCCCAGAGGGCGGCGGTCGCCATTTCGCCGGGTGATATCGCGGGAATAGAGGGAGCTGAGGTCGAAGATGGAGGTTTGAGTCTTGGGGCGGGGTTCCTGTTCAATTCCGACGAAGCCGGCCTCAAGAGCGAACAGCTTCCTGTTCTCGATGAAGTGGCGAAGATGTTAAAGACCAAGTATTCCGGCCAGAAAATTATTGTCGAGGGGCATACGGACAATGAGCCCCTTGAGCAGGTCGCAGGAGCCAGCGAATACAATTTGAAGCTCGGCTTCGAGAGAGCCACGAACGTCTTCAAATACCTCAACCTGAAACACGGGATCCCCCAGGAGAGAGTCGCCATCTTCAGTTATGGAACGAGCAAACCCCTCAGCCCTGAAACTGGGCATTCGCCCGCGGAACGCAAAAAGAACCGCCGAGTGGTTTTTCGGCTGAGCGCACATCATTATTGACAGTGTTGGGCTGTCCTTACGGTAGGGCGTTCGCTCTTTCGGTCTTCCGAGAGGGCGAACGTCTTTTTTTGATTTAGAATGCATCCTGCTTGAGGTGATGTTCATTCGGGACAAGTGGCGGGACCGGAGGCTGGTATGAGCTCCAGTAAAGGGAATGAAGGGGCCCCGGGAGGGGGGACAGGGCTCCTGGGGCGTCTGAAATCAGCAGGCCTGGTACCGCGTAAATCCCTCGGTCAGCACTTTCTTCACGATCCCAGTATCCTGTCTTCGCTGGTCGAGTCCGCCGGGGTTGGCAAGGGCTCACATGTGCTCGAAATCGGAACGGGCCCCGGCACCTTGACCCGTGAGCTGGCCAGTCGAAGCTCCAGCGTATTGACGGTCGAGATAGATGAGAGAATGGGGGCTTTCGCGACCGCTGAGCTGGAGGGCTTCGATAATGTCGAGATACTTCAACTCGATGCCCTCGACAATAAGAGGAAGCTCCATCCGCTCCTGCTGGAGAGGCTCGAGGACCTGGGTGAGTTTACCTGGGTATCCAATCTGCCCTACAAGATCTCGACTACCGTAATCATCGCCCTGATGGAGTCGGCAGTATCCTGGCAACGGGCTGTTCTCACGGTTCAGCTCGAGGTTGCGGAGCGAATTTGCTCCTCTGCCGTAGTCCAGGGAAAGGGAAAACGGAAGCATTCCAGTTCACAGTCGAGCATAGGATACGGACCGGCTTCTCTCCTGGTCGGTTATTGGGCAAATGCCCGTTTCCTGAAAAAAATCGCTCCCGGCTCCTTCTGGCCACCTCCGAAGGTGGAATCAGCCGTTCTTTTACTCGAACCTCGCCACGAAGTCGTAACACAGGAAATTAAAAGAGATTACGTTTCTTTTTCTGGGTGGGTTCGAGTCCTCTTTCAGAAAAGAAGAAAACAGATCGGCGGGATATTGAAGAGTTTTTTGGGGCAAGATGCTACAGATAAAGTACTTACATTAAGAGAGCTGGACGCATCCCTGAGACCAGAGAACCTGGCCCTGGAAGATATTCGTTTTCTTTCCAGTCTTTTTCCTTTCAATAACGGTTGAAGAATCCTGAAACCGCCCCTAAAATCAAGGGTTTGAAGAAGTAATCTCTATTGGCTTCCCGGAAAAAAGAGGGGATGGCCTCCCGATTCACACGCTTTTGTGATTGGGACGAGCGCCCTAGCCGGTGGCGCAACTACCCGGGAGTCGCCAGAGGGCCTGAAAACAGGCCGGAGAATGGTTCCTCGCACGTATTACGTGGTTCGGGCGAGAAGATAGCTGCAGGAATCTGCTTTAAAAGTACAGATTCTGGTGCATGTCGACCGCTGTCCGTTTATACGGATTCTCTGGAATTGTTGTATTCAGGGCTTTTTTTAGCCGGTCGGGTTTTTATGGCCCCGGGAGAAGTGCGAGTGAGTGTGCCCAAGTGCCGAATCGAGTTGGTCCACAGATTGCTGGAGAAGTCTCTGGTAATTACCCAGCCTGGATTCAGCGGGTTTGATTGAAGAATTTGCCCGCCAGGGCACTCTCTGAAGAGGGAAGGCCCGGGCGATTGGTCGTTTCGAACGTGGAGGGCTGGATATTCCGTTTTGGCGTACCGCGCGGACGCCGGTAAGCAGGAAGTGATCCAGTCCATCAAAAGGGGGAAGATTTGGTTACTGCTGAATCTACCGGAGGACTCATACCTCAAGCTGATCTTGATCTGATCAAGAGCAGGATCTCCATCGATGAATTGCTCAGGGGCTACGACCTGCAGCTCGTCGAGGCTGGAGGGGGAAGACTCAAGGCGCTTTGTCCCTTCCATAACGAGAAGACGCCCTCTTTCTCCGTAAACGTCGACAAGCAGTTTTATTACTGCTTTGGTTGCCAGGCCGGCGGCAACATATTCACTTTCGTGAAGGAATACGAGAGGGTCGGCTTCCCGGAGGCCGCTGAAATTCTCGCCCAGAAGGCGGGGGTCGTCATTCAGCGCACGGCGGAGAGAGATGAGCAGTACCACAAGACTCTCGCGGTATTCGAGGCGCTAAAATTCGCCGAGGACTTCTACCATGATTTTCTGCTTCGGGATCCCGGTGCCGATGGCGCGCGTCAATATCTCGCTGCGCGTAATATCAACCAGGAGATGCAGGCGCGTTTTCGGATCGGTTGTGCTCCCGCGAGTTGGGATGCGCTCCTGGAGGCCGCCGTCTCCGCGGGGCACTCGACAGATTCCCTCAGCCAGGCCGGACTCATCAGGGAAAACAAATCCGGTAAGGGCCGCGGATTTTTCGACGAATTTCGCGGCAAGCTGATCTTTCCGATTGGGGATGCCCAGGAGAGGACGATCGGTTTCGGGGCGCGGCGGCTGGCCGGAGATGATGATCCCGCCAAGTACCGCAATACCAGGGAGACCAGGCTCTTTAATAAATCGCGAGTTCTCTACGGTCTACCGCAATCAAAGCCGGGAATCCGCCGCACGAAGGCCATCGTGGTCGTCGAGGGTTATACCGATGCCATCATGGCCCACCAGGCGGGCCTCGACCATTTCGTGGCAAGTCTTGGTACGGCTTTTACGAAGGAAAATACCCAGTCCCTGAAACGTTACGCTGACAGGGTCTACATGATTTTCGATGGTGACAGCGCCGGCCTGAAGGCCGCTGAGCGGTCTCTCGAATTGCTCGTAGGAGAGAACCTCGATGTTCTGATCTACCCGCTCGCCGATGGAAAAGATCCCTGTGACGCCATTTCCGAGCTGGGAGGCGAGGTCTTCTGGCAGAAGGTACAGGAAGACTCGGTGGATATTTTTGAATTCAAATGGAATCGCACGATCGAATCCAGTGAGGCCGGTTCCAGTCCGCAAGCTCTCTCGCGAGCGGTAGGCGAGTTTCTCTCCCTGGTGGCGAAGATGTCCGACAAGATTGCCAGGCGGGTGATCCTGAATAAGTATGTCGAAAAGCTCGGGCTTCATGGGATCTCCAGGGAGGATCTTCCGCTGGAAAAGCTGGGTCTGCTCACCCCTGCGAAAGAAGAGCCTTCTGCGCAGGAGCCCCAGCTCCAGGAGAGCCGAATGGAGCCGCTCCTGAAAGAGGTTTTAAAGTGCATGGTCAACTCGCCGGCTCAAGCACAGAGCCTCTGGGAGTCAGTGCCCTCGCGATTGATTGCCGGTGAAATGGGAGAGGCCCTCGATTCGTACGTGAAGCGGGAGCTTTCAGGGGGAGGATTTAAACAAAGCGACAAGTTGCTGCATGATGATATGCACCCGGCTCTCAGGCAGGCGGTATTCGATATCTTCAACGAGCAGGACGATGAGCCAGGGGGGCTGGACGCGGATTCTTCCCTCCAGGTGGAGAATTGCGAAAAGGATCTGCGCCGTTGGGGGCTCCGGGACAATCTCGAGAGCCTCAAGGAAGAACGCGCGTTGGCGTGCAAAGCGGGAGAGACCGAGCGCGAGTTGGAATTGCGCAAAGAGATCACGGGCTTGCGCAAGGAATTGTCCCGCCTCCGCACGGAAACAATGGAAGCAATGGAAACAGATGAATTGACAATGTCGGGGTAGAACGAAGGACTTATTTTTTCACCACCACAGCAAATTAATTTTTTCCCGGGCGCTCAGCTCCAGCCGGAGCCGGGTCGCATGGGAGGATGATCTTTGGAGACTGACATGGAAGACAAACTCAAGCTGCTAATTGAAGAAGGTAAACGCGAAGGCGGTATTACCTACAATCGGTTTAACGAGATCTTTCCGGATGATTGCAATTCTCCCCAGAGGATCGACGAGATCTTCTCGATCCTCGACGCGCATAGCATCGAGATGCGTGACAATACGATCGCCGATCCCAGCGAGAACGGAGATTCGGGTCCGAGTGAGCTGCCGGAAAAGATTGACGATCCGGTGCGAATGTATCTTACTCAGATGGGTGAGATACCATTGCTGAAGCGTGCCGAGGAGCTGCTCCTGGCCAAGAAGATCGAGATCTCGCGGCATCGCTATCAGAAACACGTCTTCGGCAGCGGCCTGGCCCTGGGGGTCACGGTGAAGGTTGTCGACGATGTTCTGCGTGGCGAGATGGCCCTCGACAAGGTGGTCAAGGTGAACTCCAGCAACGAGGAAATCACCAAAGAGGATGTGTTGCGCCTGGTCACGACCAACCAGTCCACCCTGAGAATGCTCCATACTGAAACCTCGAGGGACTTTGCCAGGGTCCTCGGCGATGACCTGTCGGCGAGGCTAGGCGAAAAGCTGCTGGGCAGGATCCGCAACCGCAATGTGAAGGGAGCGGTTCTGCTCCACGAACTCATTTTAAAGAAGACCGTGGTGAACCAGCTTCGCCACGAATTGAAGAATCTTCATCGGAAGATGCACAGCATCGAAAACGAAAAGACGAAGCTCGAGCAGGCCCGCAAGAGAGGCAAGAGGAAGCTCAGGAGTGGTGAAAAGAACCGTATGGCTGAGCTCGATGCGAGGCTCCAGGAATACGAGCTCCTTGCTTTAGAGCCCATGGACGAGTTGGAAAAGCGCATGGTGAATATTCGCAAATGGCACACCGAATACGAGATCGCCAAGAGGAAGCTCTCAGGCGGTAACCTGCGTCTCGTGGTGAGTATCGCCAAGCGCTACCGAAACAGGGGGCTTACTTTCCTCGACCTGATCCAGGAGGGGAATACAGGTCTTATGAAGGCCGTAGAGAAATACGAGTACAGGCGGGGCTACAAGTTCTCCACCTACGCGACCTGGTGGATTCGCCAGGCGATCACCCGCTCGATCGCTGACCAGGCGCGAACCATCAGGATCCCGGTGCATATGATCGAGACGATGAGCAAGGTTCGCAACGCGACCAAGGCTCTCATCCAGAAGAATGGACGGGAACCCACGATCAAGGAGATATCCCAGGAATTGGAGATAACCGAGGAAGATACCCGCAAGGTCATCAAGATCTCGAAGCACCCGATTTCACTTGATCGGCCGATTGGAGATTCCGACGACGGGTTCTTCGGTGATTTCATTGAAGACAAGGGTACGGTTTCTCCTGTCAATGCGGCGACCCACGAGATGCTCAAAGAGAAGCTCGGGGATGTCCTCGGCACCCTGACCTACAGGGAACGGGAAATTATCAAGTTACGCTATGGTCTCGGCGATGGTTATACCTATACCCTCGAGGAGGTCGGTAAGATCTTCAAGGTGACCCGCGAGAGGGTTCGCCAGATCGAGGCGAAGGCCATTCGAAAGCTCCAGCATCCGATTCGATCGAGGTTGCTTGAAGGCTTCGTGGAGACGCTGCCCGTTTGAGGCTGGAGGGGCTGTCCGCGGGGGCTGAGACAGCCCGGGAGCCCAAAAGTTATGAAATCAATCCGGTTAGCGAAAATGGGTAAACGAATTCAAGCCGCGGTGAGCCCTGCCGGGAGGGAGCCGGTTGCGCCACAGGCGGTCCTGCGCGCGGCAGCAGCCTGTTCTGCCTGCCGCGGCGGGATGTTATTCGAGCCGGTCACGATAGTGACCGGCTTTTTTTATTGCCAATCGTCGCGAATAGAGAGAAGTTGTGCTGCTTGACCAACGCTGAGAGACAGGGATGCATCAATCGATAGAAAAACTCCTGGGAGTTCAGAAGCTCGATCGGGAAATCAGTCTTCTTGAAGAAGCCAAGATCCGTCGCCCCATGGAGCTCAGCGATGACCTCCGCAAGGTCGCCTCCGGCAAGGACATGGTCAGCAAAGTCGAAGACGAGATCAAGGCCTGTCGCATGGAAATCGACAAGGGGGAGCTCAAGATCAGGGAGTTCGATGCGGATATAGAGAAGTCGACCATCGCTATGAACGCGGCCAATACCAACGATGAGTACAACATCTTCAAGGGACAGATCGCCAAGTATGGGGAGGAGCAGGGGGGCCTCGAGGAGGAGGTGCTCGAAACCATGAACCACCTTGATGGGCTCCAGGGAAAGAAGGCGGAGTTGGGGCGGGATCTCGCCGATACTGAGAAGGCCTACCAGCGTAAGGAAACCGAGGTCAATGGCCTGGTGAAGGAACTCGACTCGAAGATCGGCGGCCTGAAGGATGAGCGTGGGCAACTCACCTCGGATGTAGATAGCGACCACTTCGCCATCTACGAACGGATCAGGCGCAAGGTCGATGGGGACAGCATCGTTCCCGTGGAAAAAAAAGCTGAAGAAGAGGGTGTGTTCTTCTGCCAGGGCTGCTATATGCGGGTTACCAAGCAGGAGCTCAACCAGTTGGCCCTCGCGCAGGAGCTTCTTACCTGCCGAAGCTGTTCCCGCCTGTTGTTCCTCGAAGGCTGAAAGCTGTCTTTTGGCGTTTCTATGCCTTAAGCTTACTGATGACATCAGGGGCGCTTCGAGGTTTAGTCATTTCGTCTCAAAGAAGACCGGCAGTTTCAGTCGAATACATACTCTGGGCTTGCGTGGGACTGCTGTTTCCCGCCGTTCTCCCCGCCGGCGACCCCGATCCGGTGAACGCATGGGTATTCGAGCCTGACAGTATCTCAGGGAGCAATGTACGGGCCTCTTCAGGCGGTCTTGACGGGACGATCGTCGGCAGCGTGCGTGTGGAGTCGAATCCCCCGAGCATAGTGCTCGATGGAAACGAGGCCCGGGTGGTGATCGAGGGGGCTGACAGCTCCCATCTCCCCGACCGGTTGCTCTCGGTCGAGGCCTGGGTGCGGCTTGACTCAGCTACTCGCTGGGGCGGTATCTGCGGCTATCTCCAGGACACCGGCTCCTTTGAGCGAGGCTGGGTGCTTGGATACAACTCCTCCTCCTTTACCATGGCGGTGGCGACCTCCAACACCCTGACCTACCTGGAGGCCTCCGACACCTTTGAGCTCGGCAGCTGGTATCACGTCCTTGGCACCTACGATGGCTCAGAGCTCAAGATCTATGTGGATGGTCGCCTCGAGGGGTCTTCGAGGTCACGCTCGGGGAGTATCGATTACGCCGATTCGACCCTCGTGGTGGGAGCCTATGTCGATGACAACGAGCTCTGGCCGCTTGAGGGGAAAATACATGAGGTGCGAATCTACGATTCGGTTCTGGGCCTCTCCGATGCCAGGGAGCGCCACCAGGAAAAACGCGATCTCTTTGCCGAGCCTGAAGTGCCAGGGCCTGCCGGGGAGGCGGGCCTGCTCGGGCATTGGACCTTCGATGATGAAAACGTCAGCGGACGTCTCGTGCGGGACCGGGCAGGCGCCTTCGATGGGACAATCCAGGGGGAGTTTGATCTCAGCTCGAGTCCCCCGGCGCTGGTGCTCGATGGATCCAGCACCTTCGTCCGGCTGGAGCTCCCGGGAGGCTCCGCCTCCCTGCCGCGCAGGGAGCTGACGGCCGAGGCCTGGGTCGCGATCAACCAGGGAACGGCGTGGGGTGGGCTGCTGGGTTATATGCAGGACAACGGCAACTTCGAGAAGGGATGGGTGCTGGGATATGACGATTCCCACTTCAGCATCGCCCTGTCTTCCGGCCAGCTGACCTATCTCCGGGGAGAGACGGAGTTCCAGCCGGGCACCTGGTACCACGTGGCCGGAAGCTATGATGGACAGGAACTGAAGCTCTACGTCAATGGTCAGCTGGATGCCGCCTCGACAGAGCAATCAGGAGATATAGTCTATGCCGCCTCGACCTTCGTTGCCGGCACCTATGAGGATGACAATGAGTTCTTTCCGCTGGATGGCTCGCTGCATGACCTCAAGCTCTACAATACGGCATTGAGCGCCCGGCAGATCCGGGAGAATTTCGAGTCGGGCCGAGAATTGTTCCCCGTGCAGGAGCCGGTCCTCATGGGTCCCACCGTCAGGTTCACCTCGGCTGATACCGCCCTGGTGTCCTGGAAAACGGCTGAGCCCTCGCCGTCCATCATCGATTTTGGGACGACTCGTTCCCTGGGCCGGACCGTGCTCGACGCGGACCTGGTGATGGAGCACGAGCTCTACCTGGAGGGGCTCGATCCGGACACGCCCTATTTCTACCAGCTCAGGCATCAGGCCGGCGCGCAGGAGTCCATAACAGCGGTATATGAGTTTTCGACCGAGTTCAATTTCTCCGTGCCGGCGGCTGGGGAGATCGATTCTCCCTTCGATGAGGATGCGCAAACACTCCTCTACGAGCGGGCCGCCGAGAGGATCCTGGCTCTCACCGGGATCGACAGGGGATATTGTCTCGACCTCGATTGCGGCCGGGGGCGACTCGCCGTTGAATTGGCGAGACGCTCGAAGCTGAGGATCGTTGGAGTGAGCCCGGACCGGGAGGAGGTGGCCGAGGGCCGGGCGCTCCTGCGGGAGGCCGGTCTCTACGGGTCGAGGATCACCCTTCATCGGCGAGAGCTGCGGGAACTCCCCTACGCGGAGAATTCCTTCAACCTGGTCGTCTCCGACCGGATGGTTCGAGGCTTCCTGCCCCGGAGTGAGGCCGGCGAGATGTTCCGGCTGTTGCGACCAGCCGGCGGGGCGGCTGTTTTCGGGCAGCCTTCCGGCTCGCCCGAGATGATCTCGATCGGGGCTGTTCGAGGCTGGCTGGCCTCCGTGGCCGTCGATTCGAGGGAGCTCGGGCCTCCCGGAACATGGGCAGGGATCGTTCGAGGCGCCCTGGAGGGGGCCGGGGAGTGGAGCCATATGTACGGCTCTCCGGACAATTCCGCCACCAGCCGGGATGAGCTGGTGGAGCCTTCGCGGATGAAGATCCAGTGGTACGGCCGCCCGGGTCCGCGGGGAATGATCGACCGCCAGCCCCGTCAGCAGGCTCCACTCTACGTCAATGGCAGGCTCTACAGCCAGGGCAACGACAGGCTCTATGCCCTTGACGCCTATAACGGAACGGTGCTCTGGGCGCTCGAGGTGCCGGGCCTCAGACGAGTCAACATACCCAGGGATACGGGAAATATGTGCGCCGATGCGGATGCCCTCTACGTCACAGTGGAGAACTCCTGCTGGCGCCTCAACGGCCAGGACGGCCGTCTCGAACGGGTCTATTCCACCGGTGATGGAATCGCCGACAAGAGCGCTGACTGGGGATACGCCGCGGTTGTGGAGGATCAGCTGATCGGGAGCCGGGTTGCGCCCGGCTCGAGCTACAGCGCCTTCAGCGGGCCGGATAAATGGTACGACGAGACCTCCGGCGGCTTCGGAACGTCCCAGGTCATCAGCCGCTCGATCTTCGCGGTCGCCAGGGATGATGCCCGTCGCCGCTGGAGCCGTGATGCCGGCGCCATAGTGAACTCCACGATAACCATCGGCGGCGGCAGGCTGTATTACATCGAATCTCGATCGAGCTCGGTTCTGAACGCGGGCGCGGGGAGAACGGGGTCCTCCGATCTGTGGCGGAACAACTTCCTCGTGGCGCTTGATGTAGAGAGCGGTGACGTCCTCTGGCGGCAGCCCGTGACTCTCCCCGCCTCGCCGGCCCCGGTGGTCGCCTTCCTGCTCTATTCTGAAGAACGGCTGATCACATCCGTCGTCAACAGCAGGTACCACGTGACCTGCTATTCGGCGGTCAACGGTGCCCGGCAATGGGAACGGGATCATTCCTGGAACCGCAACCATCATGGGGGCCACATGTATCACCCCCTGGTGGTGGGGGACAAGGTCATCGTGGAGCCTCGCGGCTACGACCTCTTCAGCGGCGCTACGGCGTTCAGCTCGCTGCCTTCACGTGGCGGTTGCAGCACCATGAGCGCCGCGGAGCGAACCGTAATCTATGTCGACTGGGATTACGACAACGGCTCCTTCGGCTTCTGGAACGTGGAGAGCGGCTCCAGGGTCCAGAAGGCCGGCTCGAGGGGAAGCTGCTGGCTCGGCCTGATCTCCGGCGGAGGCATGGTCTTCAGTCCGACAGCCAGCTCCGGTTGCGTATGCCGTTATCCGCTGCAGACATCGATAGGATATTCATCATGGTGAGCTCCCGGAACAGGAAAACTCACGCGGCGCCGGCGCCGCGGCAGGGAGGAGAGCTTCGACGGGTTCTCCGCGTCTTCGGGGTCCTGCTCGCGCTGCTGCCGGGACTCGCGGGGGTGTCGTTTGCCGAGGACTGGCCGACCCATCGCCGCGATCTCCAGCGAAGTGGTGTCTCCCCGGAGCGACTGCAGCTTCCCCTGACGCAGACCTGGGCCTACCGCTCCGCCAACCCGCCCGCTCCGGCCTGGACCGGTCCCGCGAAGAAAAACTACTACGCCACCAACCAGGTGCTCCTGAAGTCACGGCTGGCCTTCGACCGTGCCTTCCACGTGGCGGTGGCCGGGGATGGCCTCTACTTCGGCTCTTCAGTCGATGATACGGTCTACCGGCTGAACCCGGCCAACGGCCGGCGGCAGTGGGCCTATACCACGGATGGGCCGGTGCGTTTCGCGCCGACCATAGAATCCGGTCACGTCTACTTCGGGTCGGAGGATGGAACGGTTTATTGCCTGCGCCAGGCCGATGGCTCACTGCGCTGGAGCTATACGGCCGCGGGTGAGGACAACCGCCTGGTGCCGAGCAACGGGCGCTACGTCTCTCTCTGGCCGGTTCGAAGCGGTGTTCTCGTCAGCGGTAATGTGGCCTATTTCAGCGCGGGGTTCTTTCCCGGTGAGGGAGTCTATATTTGCGCCGTCGATGCCGTCACGGGATCGGACCGCGGCGCCAATCGCTGGCGGCGGTTGCGCAGGAACGATGTATCGCTGCAGGGCTACGCCCTTCTCTCAGCGTCCAATCTCTACTTTCCGGCCGGAAGAAGCTCACCGTACGTATTCAACCGCTCCTCGGGGCTCCTGCAGGGTCGCTTCGGAGGAGATGTGATGGGTACCTTCGCGCTGCTGGCGGGGAATTCGCTGATCAACGGGCCAAGCTCCCGGGAGGGGGCCAGCCTCGAGGAGTTCAACGCCTCCAGTCGTGACAGTCTGGCCGTCTACGACGGGGGCAACTCCATGGTCGTCACCTCCTCGGTATCCTATCTGCTCGCGGATGATTCCCTGACCGCGCTGAACCGCAGCAACAGGAGGGTGATCTGGAGCCGAGACGTCAGCTTCCCCTACGAGTTGGTTCTCGCCGGGGATACGCTCTTCGCCGGCGGTCGCGATGAGGTCGCAGCTTTTGACAGCGCCACCGGTGAGACGGTCTGGAGCTCGCCGGTGGAGGGCAGGGCGTACGGGCTGGCGGTTGCCGGCGGGAGGCTCTTCGTCAGCACCGACAGGGGTACCATCCATGCTTTCGGACCCGGGGTTGATGGGCGCCCGGCATTCGTGAGGGGAGACTCCAACCGGGACGGGGTCGTTGACATCTCCGACGCCGTGACGGTTCTCTTTCACCTCTTCAGGGGAGAGTCATCGCTGGAATGCGAAGACCATGCCGATGCGGATGACAATGGCCGCCTGGAGCTGACCGATGCCGTCTACCTGCTCGATTTTCTGTTCAGGAGCGGAGCAGAGCCCCGGCCTCCCTACCCGGTTCCCGGCCTCGACACCACCTCCGATCTCATCGAGTGCGGAAATTCCCCCTGAGCCCGGCCGCCTCGCCACGAAAAAAAAAACGGCCGGCCCGAAGGCCGGCCGGTCAGCAGATTATAAGCCGGATTCTGTTGGTTGGACCGGAGTCCAACCCGAGACCATTCATCTTTGCGACCTACCCGGGAGTGGTGCGGACGAATCCGCGCGAGACGGGCAGCCTCTGCTCCCCTATTCGGTCTTGCTACGTGCGGGGTTTACCATGCCGAGGAGTGTCACCACCCTCGCGGTGAGCTCTTACCTCACCTTTTCACCCTTACCGATTCTCTTTCGAGGTCGGCGGTATATTTTCTGTGGCACTTTCCCTGGGATCGCTCCCGGTGGAAATTATCCACCACACCGCCCTGCGGAGTCCGGACTTTCCTCGGCCCTGAATCAATGAGTCGGCCCGAAGGCCGTCAACTGTGGGCCGCGGTCTCGACCTCTACTGACTCGGCGATTATAGCAGCGGGCGAATGAAAATCCACTCCAGGCAGGCAATTACGGCGCAGAGGATCAGCGTTATTCCCGTGAGCAGGAAAAAATAATGCAGGCTCTGGCGCAGGATGCGGCGGGGTTCATCGGGGTAGCTCATAGCGTTCACCAGCGGGATGATGAAGCCGAGGCTGAGGAGGGCGAGAATCTCGGTCGCAAGCCTCATTCTGCCTCTCCTTCCTTTGCGGGGCCATTCGCGGCCTGCTGCCAGGTTTCTGAGTCGAGAATGTTCAGAACGAGCAGGATATTGAGCATGCCGCTCACGACACAGAAGAGGATCCCCAGGTTCAGATGGACTGGCATGTTCTGGATCGAGCGCAGGCCATCTTCATGGACAGGGTCTCCCCAGGCCCAATTCGAGATGAACGTACTCAGACCGTTGCCCGCCTCGAGGTAGAAAAAAACGGGATGTACCTCGTAGGTAACGGCCATGGAGCCGCCCAGGATGGATTCTCCGGTCCAGAAGAGCCCCAGCAGGATGATTCCAAGCGCGAGGGCTTTTTTCCTGTAGCCGAGAATCCAGTAGCCTGCTCCCGGGATGAGCCAGGTGAGTACGGCGGCCAGGATTCTGTCGAAGAGAGAATTGTCAGTCATCATGGTTTCATTTCGCAGGCAGGGGTCCTGTCCGTTTCCCGGAGGGTCTACATCTTAAAACGTTCACCCAGGTAATATTTACGGGCATTGGGATCGGAGAGGATCTGTTCACGGTTGCCGTGGGCGATGATCCTGCCGTCGAGGATGATGTAGGAGCGGTCGGTCGTATTCAAGGTCTCTCGAACATTGTGGTCTGTCAGCAGGATTCCTATGCCCCTGTCCGTCAGCTTCATGATGATCTGCTGGATCTCGCTGACGGCGATCGGATCAACCCCGCTGAAGGGTTCGTCGAGCAGGATGAGGCGGGGCTCCATGATGAGCGCCCGGGCTATCTCCAGGCGCCTCTTTTCGCCGCCTGAGAGAATAGCCGCCTTGGAATTGAGCAGCTTGCCGAGCCCGAATTCCTCCACCAGCTCATCTCGTTTCCGGATGCGGTCGGCGGTCGGCATCGGCGAGAGCTCCAGGATCGCGTTGAGATTCTGTTCCACCGTCAATCCCCTGAAGACGCTCGGCTCCTGGGACAGGTAGCCCATTCCGAGACGGGCGCGTTTGTACATCGGGTAGCGCGTCACATCTCTTCCCATGAAGAATATCTGCCCCTCGTCCGGGTTGACCATGCCGATTGTCATGCGGAACGTGGTCGTTTTTCCGGCGCCGTTCTTGCCGAGCAATCCGACGATCCTGCCCGGCTCGACGCTGAAGCTGACACCATGCACCACGAGCTTCCCGGTGTAGCTCTTGGTCAGGCCCTCTACCCGCAGCAGTGGCTCCTGCTCGGCGGCGGGCTCTTTCGTGGAGACTGCCGTCTCGGAGTCGGTCTCTCCGCCGGCTTCTCCACCGTGGACCGGATTGTCACTGCCTGATGTCATGATTCCATCTCCTCTTCACTCAGCGTATGAACCGCAACTGGAAATTATCAGGCCAGCCCGGCCAGAAGACCAGGAGCGCCTTGCCCAGCATATTGTCTCCCGGCACGGACCCCCAGAATCTTCCATCTGAAGATGATGGGCTGTTGTCTCCGAGCGCGAAAAAACTTTCGTCCTCCAATTGGATGCCATGCGACCACCGCCCGCCGTAGTTGCTGGTGTAGTAGATGTCCTGCCAGATCTCGATCTCTTCCACGTTCGCGTTTACCCGGTTGCCCAGCAGGCGGAGGTAATACTGGGAGTGGTCAGCCGGGGGCGGCGGGTTGCCGACATCCGGGACGGTGACGTATCCCTCGGCCGCCTTGAGGCTGAAGATGATTTCCGAGTTGAGGCGGACGATCAGGCAGTCATCGCAGTTGACCAGGTCGATCCTGCTTTCTTCATTCAGCCGCAGGGAGATGCCCTCCTTCTCCTGGAATATCCCGGGGGCCGGGTGTCTCAGCTTGAGGGGGTTCTTGATGTCGCTGCGAGGTTCGTTGACGACACGCTCGAGCACCGCGGGTCTCCCGGGTGCCGGCTTGCCTGTGGGCAGGCGCAATTGAAAGGTCCAGTCCCCGTCGCGGATCTCGGCCCCGATCCATCCCCCTGACGTCGCCGGCCTGACGGTAAAACCGAGCTTCATATCTCCAACGCTATAGTGGCGGGGGGAGTTTCCGGAGAGCGAGTTGTACGGGATGTAGTTGTCCAGTCCCCGCTGGTATTCAAGCAGGGCGGGCTCGGAGCTCTTTGCCGAGGTGATGCTCCAGCGACCATCGGCAAGCTCCTGCCAGGCCCCGACGCCGACACCTTTCGGTTCCTTCCAGGCCTTCACGCGGCTGAGACCGCCCTCTCGCACAGAGCTGTCGGATATTTTTTTCCAGAGGACGCTCTGGATGTAGGGGTGCTCCGGCTTTCGTTCAATCCTGCCGTTGACGTATACATCTCCGTAGACCAGGTCGATCTTTTCTCCTGGAAGGCCCACCAGTCTCTTGATGTAATTCTTCCACTGGTCGAAGGAGAAAACGATCACGTCCCAGCGCTGGGGTTCACCGATATCGTAGGCGAACTTGTTGACGAGGATCTTGTTTCCGCCGGAGTGATCGAGCGGCTCGATGACGTGCTCCCATCGATGTCCGCTGAGGGGGCACCTCATCTCCTTCAGTACCGCCGTCGTTTGTCTGAACGAGCTTCGGGCGGCGTTCCACCGGGTCTTGCAGGACTGGCATTCGACGGGGATCCCGCCGGCGGCGGGAAGGGCCTTCGTCCTGCTGAAGAGAACGCCGCCGGGACCCTTGGTGTGCAATTTCAGTCCGCAGTGCTCATTCGGGCAGTCTTCCGCGCAGACGAGGTAGTCTTCCACGTCCTTTATCCTGAGCTCTCCGCTGGATGAATTGCTGGGTACGCCTACCTCGAAGGAGAGGCCGGTATTGGGGCTCTCTACCTGTACGTGCATGCCGAAGAGGGTCGGGGCCATCGAGCCGGTGGGAATCTCGAAGGCTTCGACGGCGAAATGCCGTACAAATACGGCCAGGATGACGGCTACGACGATCGCCTCGATATTTTCCCTGAAGCTGTCAAAGCCGGACCGCTTCACATCGGACGTGTTCTCCTCGCCGGACTTCTTTTCGGCCTGTTCCGGCTCATTGCGCCTGCTGCTCATGGCGGCATATTAGCATGAGCCCTTTTCTCCGTCCAACTTCGCGGCTGGGGAAAAGAAGCCGTAGCGCCCCAGTGTGGTCAGGATCCTGAGAGAGCCTCGAATTTGCACCTGAAATCCAGCAGGGCCAGTCCCCTGTGGCTCAGGTGGTTTTTCCGTTCCGCCTCCAGCTCAGCGAAGGTCTGGCCGGTTGTTTCTTCCACGAACACAGGGTCGTAGCCGAAGCCGCCCTTTCCCGCCTCCTCGAGGGCGATGCGTCCGGCACAGATTCCCTCGGAGTAGAACAGCGCGGGGGGCGCGTTCCGGGGATCATCCGGCACGGGTACGCAGCAGATGACGCAGACGAATCGGGCTGTTCGTTGTTCCGGTTCGACATCTTCGAGAGCTTTCAGAAGCTTCCTGTTGTTGTCGGAGAAGGTGCAGTCCTCCCCGGCGAAACGCGCGGAGTAGACGCCCGGAGCGCCCCCGAGCGCGTCGACGCAGAGACCCGAATCATCGGCGATCACCCAGCGTGGGCGCTCAGGGGCGGCGAGCCCCGCGGCCATCCTGGCGAAGTAGGCGGCCTTGAGCAGGGCGTTTTCTTCAAAGGTCTCGCCGGTTTCTTCGACCTCTTCACAGGGGGGGAGGTGCTCGATGCCTACCGTCCTTATGGGCAGATCGCTGAGTACGGAGGAGATCTCCTCCAGCTTGTGCGGGTTTCCTGTACCTACCAGCAGCATCTCTTCCATTCCCCGGAGGTCAACCCGGCCCCGTCAGGGGACATCGCGAAACCGCCCCTCGTTTTCTTTCCACCATTTTTCCCAGGCCGCGGGATCGTAGCCATGGTCGACTCCCAGGGAGTCGCGGAGCAGCTCGAGAATCTTTGAGTTCTTCTTCACCTCGGCGAGGCCCGCGCCCTCGGGCGCCTTCCGGCTCACCAGGAGGCTGAAGACCGCTGGTACTCGTTTCTTCAGCAGCAGCTGGTTGGCGATCTCAGCGGCTCGCTCGATGACCCCGGCATCACCCGGATCCAGCAGGGTTTCGAGAGCCTGGCGGAAGGTCTCATCAGGATGGAACCGCCTCAGGCAGATGTTGGTTACCTTGATTACCTTGGGACTCGGCTCGGTGAGGACCAGCTTGTAGAGCTTGCGTGCCGCCTCGACGGCCTCCGCTGACGGCTTTGTTTTTCCATCTTTTCCGGCCGCTGGGAATTTGCTCAGGGCGCTGACGGCGACCAGGCGGACGCTCTCGTGGGGAGCTTCAAGGTAGGGCGTGAAGAGCTCGTAGGGGCGCGAGCCGCTATAGGCCATTATCTTCCGCACGGCGTAGTCGACCACGATATGATTGTCCGACTGGACACTCTTGAATAAGGCGCCCAGCTGCTGGGTGTCCCTCTTGAGCATGAGCCGCTCCCGCTCTTCCTTGCTGACCCATTCACCCTTGTACTTGACCAGCCCGAGGTCGAATTGCTTCTTGCGCAGCTCTTTTTCGAGAATCCACTCGTTCTCAAAGACCGTGTAGCCGAGTTCCCGGCGCGCCATCTCATGGTTCGGGTCGATCTTCAGTATGAGCTGGCAGACCTTCTGTTTCTGGGGCGCCAGGTGTTTCTCACGGGCCCAGGTGACCAGGGTGGCTAGGTCGTCGATATTGCCGCGGTTTACGGAGGCGAAGCGCTTGAGGAAGACTTCCTGCGGCAGGGGCGCCTTCACGATCCTCTGTACGTCCCTGACCGGCTTGATGACCGTGCCGCGGGTCGTTTCGATGCGGTAGGTATTGTCCAGCTCGTTCCTGGTGACCCGGCCCTCGATCGTTTTTCCACCCTGGAGGTAGACGACATCGCCCCGAAGAGCTCCCGCTGAGAGAGCGATGAGCAGGATTGCCGTATACGGGAGATAGGTCTTCATGTGCGATGCCCGGTGTTCCCCTGGTGTTTTCCTTATTCTAACTCCTCGGAGTCCGGATCAAAAGAAGTCGCCAATGTCAGTCGAGGCGGGAAAGGAGCTCCTCCTGTTTCCCGAGGATCTCTCTGATTCCCGTGGCTGCGAGGTCCAGGAGGCTGTCGAGCTCTTCACGCGAGAAGGGCTCACCCTCGGCCGTTCCCTGGACCTCGAGGAATCGGCCCCCCTCGGTCTGGACGACGTTGAGGTCGACACCGGCCCTGGAGTCCTCCGAGTAGTCGAGATCGAGGAGAAGCTCGCCATCGACGATTCCAACGCTCACGGCGCCGATGGCCTCGATCAGCGGCTGCTCGCTGAGCCTGCCGTCCCCGAGGGCCCGCTCCAGGGCGAGCCTGGAGGCCAGGTAGGCGCCGTTGACCGATGCCGTACGCGTTCCGCCGTCGGCCTGGAGGACATCGCAGTCGAGCCGCAATGTCCATCCCGGGATCTTTTCTCGATCGATGACGGCTCGCAGGGAGCGACCGATGAGACGCTGGATCTCCTGGGTTCTCCCGGAGAGCTTGCCGCCGCGCTCGCGCTTGCGCCTGGAGCCGGTGGAGGCCGGCAGCAGGTCATATTCCGCCGTGGCCCATCCTTTAGAGCTCCCCTCGAGGAAGGCCGGCACGCCTTCCTCCAGCGTAGCCGCGCACAGGACCCGGGTCCTGCCGCTGGAATAGAGGACGGTGGCCGGGTGTTGCTCGAGGAAGCCGGAGTCGACTTCAATCTTCCGCAGGCTGTCCGCGGGTCTTTCTCTGGCCATGACTTTCTGAACTCCTGTTTACGAGGCGAAGACAGGATAACCCGCCGGGTTCATTTTTCCGCCTCATTCTATTTTCCGGCCGTCCCATTTTGAAACGGGAGGAAGTTTTTCCCCGCTCAAAACTGTATATTCAGGACCATGGAGAAGCGTCTCATCGTGTCATTATTGGTTCTCGTCCTGGCGGGTTGCGGGTCGACGCCGCGCAGATCGGTGGCCGATTATACCGTGGCGCGGAGGAAGACGGTCGAGTCGCCCACGGCGGGGGGCGTCGAGAGATTCTTCGCGAGCTCCGATGCGATCCTCGTTCGCATCAACGGGCGAGCCCTCACCCGGGGTGATTTCCTCGAGGCGGTCTTCCGCCAGTTTGGAGAGATGACGCTCCTCTCGGAGGTCATCAAGGAGGAGCTGTTTCTACAGGAAGCCGAGCGCCGCGATCTGCAGGTTAGCGGGAAAGACGTGGAGATCGAGGTCGAGGCTGTTCTCGACGGGATGTCGAGAGAGCTCGGGAACGGCGATGCCGCCGCGGGGCGCATCAAGCTGGCGGATCTCTACGAAAAACAGGGGCTCAGCCTCAATGATGTCCGTAGTGAACTCAGGAAGAAGATGGTTGCCCAGGTTCTCATCAAGAAGGTCACGATCGCCATGCGGGAGCCGGGTGGCATCGATCTTCGCGCCCTCTACGAGCGAAATAGGAGGTACCACACCAGGCACATAGCCTATAGCTTTCCCTCCTTCCAGGACCAGCCGGATTCGGGGCAGCTGCTCAAGAAGAAGGCCGCCCGGGAAAAGGCCGAGTCGGCGAGGGCGAAGCTCATCAGTGGAGAACTCGAATTCGCCGCTATCGCCAGGGCTGAGTCCGATGACCAGGTTACCCGTCCGCTCGGAGGCAGCCTTGGACCGATCACCGCGGAAACCCCGATGGCGGAATCTCTCAAGAAGGCGATTTTTTCCCTCAAACCCGACCAGGTGAGCGAGCCGGTTGAAAACCCCCGTGGAGGTTACCATCTCTTCCAGGTTACGAAAATCGAACCTTCTCAGGCCTACGATGAGGTGAAGGATGAGGTCAGGAAGAAGTACCTCGAGCGCGCTCCGGAGCTCGAAGAGATCCGCAAGACCTACTACCGTCTACGGACGCAGGCGCGGATTGACTGGCCTGGGGAGAAATGAAGCCGACCCGATGAAAACGATGGTCTCGACGCAGCAGAAATTTCAGCGGGTTCCGGGAGTCGGGCCGAGTATTGCCGCCGACCTGGCCGATCTCGGAGTCCAGGGACTCGACGATCTGGCCGGTCGCTGCCCGGAGGCTCTCTACCGGGATTTGATCGATTTGCGCCAGGCTCATATCGATCGATGTGTCCTCTACGTTTTTCGCTGCGCCGTTTATTTCGCAAAGACGGCTAATCCCGATGCTGAAAAATTGAAATGGTGGCGCTGGAAGGATAAAACGGTCTCCTGAAGAGCAGGTTTTCCGGGGTTGGCGTCCCAGTCCCGGCCAGTCGTGAAATGGAAGCAGGTGATGGAAGAAGTTGAAGTGACCGAGACCGAGGGCCTGGAGCAGGATGCCGCCGCGGAGCCGGAGGCCGTCCCGAAGCCGCCTGCCGGGACTGACGAGGAGGAGAATGCGCTCGGTCCCCTGGGCGAAAATGATCTTCCTCGCGCCATCGAGGCTGTCCTCTTCTGTGTCGGTGAGCCGGTCACCATTCGCGAGCTCGCGGACATCTTCAAGTTCGGAGTTCACGATGTGAGAGCCGCGGTAGAAAAACTGCGCGAGGAATACATCGACTCGGGGCGGGCCTTTCGTATCGAAGATATTTCCCAGGGAGTGCAGCTCCTGACCCTTCCTGAATACGACCCCTGGCTTCGGAGCCTGCATCAAAAGCGGCGTTCGAGCAGGCTCTCGCCGGCGGCGCTGGAGACCCTCGCGGTCGTCGCCTACAAGGGGCCTATCACCAAGGCCGAGCTGGAGGCTATCCGGGGGGTGAATTGCGCCCCGACGCTCGGTACCCTGCTCGATCGCGAGCTTATCAGGGTCGCCGGCAAGGCGCCGGGCCTCGGGCGTCCGCTTCTCTACCATACCACGCCCAGGTTTCTCGAGAGCTTCGGCCTCGGCAGTCTCAAGGATCTTCCCCAGCCGGAGGCGCCGCCCTCGAGAGAGGCTGCGCGGGCTCGTGAGGAAGAGATCGAGAGCCCCGAAGCCGTCGCCGGGAATCCCGGTGAAGAGGCGGCGCCCGGCGATGAACCCGCCTCCGGGTCCGACGAACCGGAAACCGGAGCCGGTTCCGAAAGCTGAAGGTCTCCCTGCCGCTTCGCCCCCAGAATTTTCTTCACAGGCTCAGGCGTGGGGATTCATTGCCTGTTATCCTGTTGGTTGCTGATTCCCCTGTCCGCTGACAATGCGAGTGTTCCAAAGATGATGATTCGCCGCCTGCTTCTTTGTTCTCTCTTCTTCTGCTCCTGCGCGCTCGAGGCGGAGGAGAGCCTCGGCCTGAAGCCGAACTTCATTGTCGTTTTCATCGATGACATGGGCTACAGCGACATCGGTCCGTTCGGCTCCACCAGCCATCGCACCCCGGCGCTCGACCTGATGGCGCGCGAGGGGATGTGCCTGCGGGATTTTTACGTCACCTGCTCAGTCTGTACTCCCTCACGTTCGAGCCTGATGACCGGATGCTACCCCCGGCGCGTCAACATGCACGTCGATGAGAAGAATCTCTGTGTTCTCTTTCCGGCCGCTCGCAAGGGGCTCAATCCCGCCGAATTGACCATCGCCGAGGTGCTCAGGAAGCGGGGCTACGCCACCGGCTGCATCGGGAAATGGCATCTCGGTGACCATCCGGATTTCCTGCCGACCTCCCAGGGCTTCGATACCTACTACGGCATCCCCTACAGCAACGATATGCACCGCAAGAACGTTCCCCTGCCCCTGGTGCGCGGAGAGAAGGTCATCGAGGCTCCGGTGAAGCAGAACACCATCACCCGCCGCTACACAGAGGAGGCCCTCGGTTTCATACGCAGGAACAAGGCCCGGCCTTTCTTTCTCTACATTCCTCATACCATGGTCCACCTTCCGCTGAATCCGGGAGTGGAGTTCCAGGGCAAGTCGGCCGATGGAAAGTACGGGGACGCGGTCGAGGAGTTGGACTGGTCGATGGGAGAACTCTTCGGGGAACTGAAGGCGCAGGGCATCGATGAGAAGACCCTGGTTCTCTTCACCTCCGACAACGGCTCCTACAGGGAGCAGAGCAACAGGCCTCTTCGCGGGCGCAAGGGCAGGACCGACGAGGGGGGGATGCGGGTTCCCTGCATCGTGCGCTGGCCCGGGAAGATTCCCGCCGGTTCCAGCAGCGAGCTCGTCACCTCGACCATCGATCTCCTGCCGACCTTCGCCGGGCTGGCCGGGGCCGAGGTTCCCGGCGACAGGATCATCGATGGCAGGGACATCTGGAGCATTCTCTCGGGCAAGCCCGGCGCGAAGTCGCCGCACGAGGTCTTCTGCTACTACCAGATGGACCAGCTGCAGGCGGTGCGCTCCGGACGCTGGAAGCTCTTCGTCAAGCTGAAGTCGAAGAAGAGAAACTGGGGCAAGCCGGAGGGGCCCAGGCCGCTGAAGCTTTTCGACCTGGTGGCGGATATCCACGAAGACAAGGATGTGAAGGATAAGAACCCGCTCGTGGTGAAGAGGCTGCTCTCCCTTGTCGATAAGGTTCGAGCCGACCTCGGTGACATGGAGAGCGCCGGAAAAAACCAGCGTCCGGCCGGTTGGGTCGACCAGCCGCGACCCCGGCTGGTGGAGAAATAGCCGCTCGCCGTCGCTCACGTATTTTTTGTTCTTCCCGGAAAGGAATATCAATGACTCGCAGTAATTTTCAGGGACGCGGTTTTTTAGCGCTCAGCATCATTCTGCTCATTTTCCAGGCGGCCGACGCTGAAGACCCGGTCTTTTCGGGTCCCCAGCCCGGCGAAAAGCTTCCTCCTTTCAAGATGACCGGAGTGAGGGGAGAGCTCAAAGAAAAGGAGTTTGATTTCATCCGCGCCGCGGACGGAAAACCTGTCGTCCTGGCCTTCTTCCATGAGTACACCCGTCCGGCCTTTGGCCTGGTGCGGTCCCTGACGAACTACTACACATCGAGCAAGGCAAAGAAGGGCCTGCGTGTCGGTGTGGTTTTCCTCTCCGACGATCCCGGTGAAAAAATGAAATGGGCCCAGGGGATCGCGAAATACATTCCGAAGGATGTCCTGCTGGGAGTCTCACGGGATGGCCGGGAAGGCCCCGGGTCTTATGGATTGAACCGCAACGTGACATTGACCCTCCTCGTGGGCAAGGAGGGAAAGGTGACGGCCAGCTTCGCCCTCATACAGCCCGTACTGAGCTCCGGTATTCTCGAGGCGATCGCCGCCGTGATCGGTGAAAAGGCGCCGGCGGTTAAGGACATCCAGTCAAAAGAAAGGGCCGAGATGCAGCGAATGAGGGAGGAGAAGCAGCGCAAGCGGCCCCAGCGCGGCAGGCAGGGCAGGGGAGGCGACGCGGAGCTCAGCTCTCTTCTGCGCGGCCTGATCAACAAGCGGGCCACCGAGGCGGAGGTCATGGAGGCGGCTCTGAAGGTTGAAAAGTACGTTGATGCGAAAGAAGCCGCCAGGAGGGACCTTGCCAGGCGGGTAACGTCGATCGTCAACTCCGGGAAGCTGGCCAATTACGGCACCCCCGCGGCGCAGAAGGTGTTGCGCGGCTGGGCGAAGAAATACGGGGAGTCTACGGAGAATTCCAGGGGCCGCCCCGGGGACTCGAAGGAAAAGCGGAAGAGCCTGTAGCGAGCCGCGGCTGCTCGCGCGGACCTGCAGGCCGAAGGAGCGGCGCTATTTCCCGGTCTCTTTCGCTATGCAATAGAGATGATGTTCGCCCCGCAGGTACAGTTCATCGTCGACGATCGCCGGCGAGGCGGAAAAGGAATCCTCCAGCTGGTTGGCCGCCAGCAGGTCGTATTTCCCGTCGCTCTCAATCACCAGCATGACCCCGTTGCGGCTCAGGACGTATACCTTGCCGCCGGCTCCGACCGGGGATGAATAGATCATCTGGAAGCCGGGAAGACGCCTGGGACCGAAGATCGGGGCTCCGGTCTTCGCGTCGAGGCAGCTGAGAAAGGCCTGCAGGTGCCTGATGAAGAATAGCTTTCCCCGGTAGAGAAGGGGGGAGGGGACGTAAGGAGTGTGGCGGTCTATTTTCCAGGTGACCGCTTCGGTGCCGGTCAGGTCGCCGCTGGCGCCCTCGAGACGGATGGCGAACATGGCCTGGAACTCGTAGCTGCTGGCGGCGTAGAGGAATCCATCGGCGGCCACAGGCGAGGCGACCACGTTATTGGAGAGTCCGCCGCATTCCCAGAGCACCCTGCCGTCGGTGAGGTCATAGCTGCGAACGCGTGTGGTCGCGGCGATGACGGCCTGGGGTTTTCCCGCCTGCTCAATGATCAGCGGGGTTGACCAGGATGAGACCTCGTCGCGCGGAGCCTTCCAGATTTCCGCGCCGGTATTCTTATCGAGGGCGATGGCGAAGGAGCTGCCCTCATGATCCCAATTGACCACCACGGTATCTCCATGCAGGGCAGGAGAGCTTCCCTCGCCGTGTCCGTGCTTGACCTTCATATCGCCGAGATCCTTTTTCCAGGCGAGCTCTCCATCGATGGTGAGACAGTAGATCCCCCGGGAGCCGAAGGAGGCGATGACATGCTCCCCGTCGGTTACCGGGGAGTTGGATGCCCAGCTTCCGGTCACGTGGGCGCTCTCGTGAGGCCGCTCCTCGTTGACAATTTTTTCCCAAAGGATGGAGCCGTCGGAGCGGTCGATCGCCAGGACCACAGAGCGCTGGTGAAACTCCGGAGTCATGTTGTCATGATCTCCATCGGAGTGCTCATGATCCTCTTTCGTTGCATCTCCGAAGGATGCCGCTGAGGTCAGGAATATACGATCTCCCCAGATGACCGGTGTCGAGTGTCCCTTGCCGGGCAGCGTGGTCTTCCAGCGCACGTTTTTTTTCTCACCCCACTCTATGGGAGGCTCGCCGGCGGGCGCGGCTCCCGTCCCGAGCGGGCCCCGCCAACTGGCCCACTGCCTTATGGCATCAAGAGAACTCCCCGGGGAGGGGCTCCGTGGTTTCGCCGGTGGTTGGGCCGGAGCCTCTCGGGCGGCCGGTTCATTCCCGGCGGCCTCCCCGGGCCCGGTCTGTCTGCAGCCTGTGGCGAGTGTCGTCAGCGCCAGCAGGGTGAGTGTGATAATGGCCGTACGGTACATGCCTGTATTATTTCCCGTTGCCCGTCCCCGTGTCGGCATCTTTTCCTGCAGTATTCGATATTCAGACCCGGCTATTGTGTGAATAATTGTTTCATTATGAAGAAGCTGAAAACACTGCAATTAGCTGTTCTACTGTGTTTTGTCGCCTGGGTCCCCGCCGCAGCGGGTGAGGAGAGCGAGGCGGAGGTCCGCGCGCTGGCCGCGAAGATCATCACCGAAAGCGGGGTGAAGGGAGGGCTTGTGGTTCACGCCGGCTGCGGGGATGGACGCCTCACAGCCGCCCTGGGTGAGTCGGGGCCCTGGCTGGTTCACGGCCTGGGGCGCGATGGGAAGCTCGTTGCCGGGGCCCGTGAACATATCGAGTCACTCGGGCGCTATGGCAGGGTCTCTGTTGAGGCCTGGAAGGGCGGCAGTCTTCCATACGCTGACAACCTCGTGAACCTGATCATCTCCCGGAGCCCGGACGATATCGATCGGGCCGAGGCGATGAGGGCGCTTGTGCCGGAGGGGATTCTCCTGGTCGAGCGCTCAGGCAGGTGGGAGCGGACGGTGAAGCCCCGGCCCGATGATATCGATGACTGGACGCATTTCCTGCACGGCCCGGACAATAATGCGGTTTCCAGGGACAGGCAGGTGGGTCCGCCCCGGCATATCCAGTGGATCGGTGATCCCAAGTTCTCCCGCGCCCACGAGCAGGCCGCCAGCTTCAGCGCCGCGGTCACCTCCGGCGGCAGGATGTTTTATATCATCGATGAGACCCCGCCGGTCGATATCCGGCTCAAGGCGCGCTGGTCGTTGGTGGCCCGGGACGCATTCAACGGGCTACTGCTCTGGAAGCGGCCGATGCAGAATTGGGTGAACCAGCTGCGGCGCTTCCGCTCGGGACCCGCGAGTCTTCCGTTCCGCCTGGTCGCCGCCGATGACCAGGTCTTCGTGACCTTTGATTTCGAGGGCCCGGTACACGTTCTCGACGCTGCCAGTGGAAAGACCTTGAGGGTGGTGAAGGGCAGCGAGAAGACCAAGCAGATCATCTACCGCGAGGGCTACCTCCTGCTCCTGAGCGACGATGAGGTGAACCAGATGGAGAAGATTGACGCGGCGCGCCGCCGCGGCAAGTTCCTCAAGCATCACTGCCATGTTCTGAAGGTTGATGTCGCCACAGGTGAGACGGTCTGGAAAGACGACATCGATGAGCTGGTCTTTCCCTGCATGGCGCTCAAGAATAACCAACTCCTCCTGCAGACCCCGACGCGGGTGATCGCGCTGGGGCAGGAGACGGGTAAGGAGCAGTGGTCGGCTGATTTCAAGGCCGAGCTGCCGGTTCCCGGCAACAAGCTCAAGAATGATGAGATGCAATGGGAGGCGCCGACCCTGGTGGTAAGTGACGAGGTCGTTCTCAGCGCCGATTTCAAAAAAGTGCTGGCCTACGATGCCAAATCCGGCAAGCAGCTCTGGAGCGGCTCTAGCGCCAACGGCTACAACGCTCCGGCGGATCTCTTCCTGATCGACGGGCTGGTGTGGATGAGCAACCGGGGAAAGCGCCAGGGTCTTGACCCGCGTACCGGCAAGGTTCGCAAGACCATCCCGAACAAGGGCGGCTATATGCACGCCCGCTGCTATCGCAACAAGGCGACCGAGCGCTTTCTGCTCCTGGGGATCATGGGAGTGCAGATGGTAGATTTTGAGAAGGGCGAGATCTGGATGAACGACTGGATCCGGGGCACCTGCCAGTACGGGGTGATGCCGGCCAACGGCCTGCTCTACATTCCGCCGGATTCCTGCGCCTGCAATATGAAGACCAAGCTCAACGGGCTCTATGCCCTGGCCTCCACCGCGAAGCGCCAGGTTGGCGAAGGCAAGGCGCTCCTGGAGAAGGGGCCTGCCTGGCAGTCCCTGGCGAAGGGGGCGGGCGAACCGGCCGATGTCGCCGCTGACTGGCCAACCTACCGTGGGAACCCCGCCCGCAGCGGCCTGGTGGACTCCGAGGTTCCCGCCGGGCTGGAGCCGGGCTGGAGCACGGAGGTGGGCGGCAAGCTCTCGAGCGTTTCGGCCGCCGGCGGGAGGATCTACGTCGCCGCAGTGGAGCGCCACACGGTCTATTCTCTCGATGCGAAAACCGGGAAAATTCTCTGGGAGTATACAGCGGGCGGGAGGATCGATACTCCGCCGACGATCTACCGGGGCGGTGTTTATTTCGGCTCGGCTGATGGTTGGGTCTACGCCCTGCGGGAGAAGGATGGTGAGCTGGCCTGGCGTTTCCGCGGAGCTCCGGATGATCGCAGGATCCTGGTGCGCGGCCAGCTCGAGTCGGCCTGGCCGATTCATGGAAGCGTGCTGGTGCGTGATGGCAAGGTGCTCTTCGCCGCCGGGCGCTCCTCCTACCTCGATGGGGGACTTCGGCTCTATCGCATCGACGCGGCCACGGCGGAGGTGATCTCCAGGACAGTCGTCTATTCACCGGACTCCAACGGCAAGCAGCCTGGCGAGAGGGGCCGTGATGTGAGAGGGCTCCTGAACGATATTCTGCTCGACGATGGTAAGGACGTCTACATTCGCCACTGTAAGCTCGATTTTGAGAAGGGCTCGCAGGAAGGAGGCGGTGTCCATCTCTTCTCGCCGCTGGGTTTCCTCGACGACACCTGGTGGCATCGGGCCTATTGGGTTCTGCACAGCGAGTTCCAGTCGCATTGGAGCGGCTGGTGGAGGGTCGGCAACCAGGTGCCCTCGGGAAGAATTCTCTCCTACGATGAGAAGGCAATCTACGGTTTCGCCCGTGACCGCTACTCCGGCGGGAATACCGGCCAGTGGCGCGGTGGCGAGAAGTACCAGCTCTACGCCTATGACCGCGCCCGCCCCGTGCCGGCTACCCCGGCGAGGGTAAAGAAACCCGCGCAACCTTCCGTTGACCGCAAGGGAAAGCCGAGGAAGCAGCCCAGGAAAAGGAAGAACCCGCAGCTGAAGGCGTTGACCTACCAGTGGACATCGCAGGTGCCGCTGCTGGCAACCTCGCTGGCGGTAACGAAAAACGCCGTATTCCTGGCGGGTCCCCCCGATGTATTCAAGGCCGCTGGAAAGACCGGACAGCAGGCTCTCGTCCTCGAGGATGCGGAGCGGGCCCTGGCGGCCTGGCGGGGCTCCGGCGGCGGAGTCCTCTATCGTGCCCGGCGCAGCGATGGAAAAAAACTATCGCAGGTGAAGCTGCCCTCTCCTCCGGTATTTGATGGGATGGCTGTTTCCGGCGGAAGGATCTATCTCGCCCTGAAAAATGGGCAGGTTCTCCAACTGCGCGAGGGAAGGTGAGCGCGGCTCTCCCACGGCGCCTCGGGCCGGAGGAATCCCGGATTATGAGTCGAGGTCAGGGTGGGGCACGCTGATTGAATCGAAGCCCGTGTCGGTTTTTTCCCCAGGTGTTTCGCCGGAATCGAGCTCCTCGATGCGTTTCATTACCGCCGGGATGATCTCGTTCAGTATGTCCCGGCCCATGGCGAAGTGCAGTCCGGCCGTCTCGAAGAGATCGGGTAGCCCCTGGCTTCCACCTAGCGCGAGGGCGGCCTGGTAGGCGCGGACCATCCCGTCGTGGTCTTCGCGCTCCAGCAGCCAGGCCTGCAGCGCGCCGATCTGCGCGATGGCGTACTCAATGTAGTAGAAGGGCGCATGGAAGAGGTGCCCCTGCCTGTGCCAGAGGTATGCGAAATAATCGTCCATGTCACCCCAGTCGATGTGGGGGGCGAAGCGGCTGGCAAGGTCAATCCATTTCTCGCGGCGCTCATCGCGTGAGTGTCCGGGATGGGTATAGAGCCAGTGCTGGAACGCGTCGATGGTCGCGACCCAGCCGAAGAGGTCCACGATGCTCTCGAACTGCAGGTATTTCGCTTCACGCGCGTCCTGGGAATCGTAGATGGTGTCGATTCGTTCGAGCCCGAAGAGCTCCATGCTCATGCTGGCGACCTCACAGAACTCCATGGGGGCGGAGCGGTAGTCGCCCAGGGGCTCACCCCGCGTAGCGATGGTGTGAAAAGCGTGTCCGCCTTCATGCAGCAGGGTCTGGATGTCGGAGTGTGTTCCGACTGCGTTGAAGAAGATGAAAGGCAGCCGCATATCCTCGATGGAATACATATAGCCGCCCGGCGCCTTTCCAGGCCGGCTCATGAGATCCAGCAGGCCGTTGCGGTCGAGGATGTCGAATTCCTTCTCAAAGACAGGGTCTACAGCCCGAAAGAGCGTCTGTGTCTTTTCGATATATTCTTTTTCCGTCGCGAAGGGGGTGCAGGGGGGCCGGCCGAAGGGACTGACCACCCGGTCCCAGGGGCGAAGGGAATCTATACCGAGCTTCTCAATTCTTCTGCGGGTGAGGTCGGCCACCGCCGGCACGATAATCTCCTCTACGGCGCTGTGAAAATCAGCGCATTGGGCTGGTCCATAGGCGAACCGGCAGAGTTGCTGGAAGCGGTAGTCTCGGTAATTATCGAAGCCGGCGTTCAGGGCCACCTGGTGCCGAATGGCGAGCATCTGGTCAAAGAGCTCCTCGATCTTGTCGCTGTCCTGGAGGCGGCGCACGGCGAGTTTACGGAAGGCTCGCTCGCGAAGCTCCCGGTCAGGTTTCTCCAATAGCGCGGAGCATTGCTGGGCTGTGAGGGTCTCCCCATCGAGCTCGACGGTGATGGCACCCTGGATCTCCATGTATTTCGTGTAGAGCTCAGTCTCCTCGGTTTCGAGGGGGATGTTCTCTTCTCGAAAGAGCTCGGCCTTGGTCTTGAGCTTTCGGTCAAAGATGCCGTAGCGAGCCGGGAGGCTGTCGCGGGCAGGGCTGGCGAGGTATTTACGATCGAGGCTGTCATTGAGCTGGCTGTAGAGAGGCACCACCTCGCGTTCATAGGAGAGGAAGCGGTCCCTGATTGTTTCGTCTACGGTGTCACAGGTCTTGGCGATATAGCGCCGGGCTTTTTCAGCCTCGACGACTCCCGTGAGCTCGCTCCAGTCACGCAGAAAGTCCTCGAGCTCATCGGGAGTGTCTACCGCCCTGGCCAGCAGGAGGTCTACCGATTCCCGCAGGCTCTCCGTGTCGGCGGGGTTGAAATCCGCCGGGATGAAGTTCCTCTGCGGTGTGCCGACATCAGGTTTACGGGTAAGCTGCATTCGTTCTTCCTCTGGTTGATCTTCCGGCTCGCTGGTCCCGCTAAAAAAAAAGGGGGCCCATGATTTCCAGCACGAGGCCCCTGCTGATTCAATGGCGCGCCCACCAGGATTCGAACCTGGAACCCCCGGTTTCGTAGACCGGTACTCTATCCAATTGAGCTATGGGCGCACCTTTTGTCTCGCTTCGAGTTTAAGGATATTAGGAACGGAGCCGGGGTCTTTCAAGGTTTTATTCCCGTCCGCGACGCCGGGGAGTATTCCGGGGTGCCGATTGCGCAGGCGGGAGCGGGACTGCTATACTCCCGGGCACCCGCAACGGAGAACATGGCATGAGCGATGAAAGTCCGGCTTTCCTGGAAGACCTGAGTCCCGAGCACTTCATGGCAGAGGCTCTCAAGGAGGCCCGGAGAGCCCGCGAGGCTGAGGAGGTTCCCGTCGGAGCGGTGATCGTCGATGTGGAGAGCGGACGGGTTGTCGCCCGGTCTCACAACCAGCGTGAGCTCCTGAAGGACCCGACCGCCCACGCCGAGATCCTCGCTATCACGCAGGCAGCCGATTATTACAAGTCGTGGCGCCTGACGGATTGCGTTCTCTACGTGACACTCGAGCCCTGTCTCATGTGCGCCGGGGCCATCGTCCAGGCGAGGATCCCAGAGGTCGTCTACGGGGCTGTGGACCCCAAGGCCGGGGCCCATTGCTCGGTTTTCGAGGTGCTCGCCAATAGCTCCAACAACCACTTTCCCAGGGTCCAGGGCGGGATGCTGGCGGATGAGAGCGCTGAGCTGCTCCGGGAATTCTTCCGGGAGAGACGCGGTGGGGGCGGAATTCGGGGCGAATCCGGCTCAACCAACGGGTCCACCGGGTGATTTTCCTCTCCCGCAGGCGGTGAAAGGATCCCTGGTCTTCTTTCTGTTTTTCCAGCCGTTCTTGACAACGAGCTTGGCAGTTTCGCACAATTCGCGGTGAACCAACGTTCGACTGAGCTTCAGCGGAGAGATGCCGGAGCGGCCGAACGGGATGGTTTTGAAAACCATTGACCTCGCAAGGGGTCCCTGGGTTCGAATCCCAGTCTCTCCGCCATTTTTTCACCCGGTTGAACCATCTCCTTACTTCCCAGCAGAATTCGCTTCCATGCTGCCAGCCGGGCTTTTTGACGGTACAATGGAGATCCCCGCGGTTAAGAAGCCAGGTACCCAGGAGGTTCGTTCGATGCGGTCCACGCGGATTCTGTGGATTCTCGCTGCCACCCTGCTTTTCTGCGCGGCTCCGGCTCTTCCCGCCGTTGACTGCAACGGAAACGGTACGGTCGATCGAGAGGACATAGCCTCGGGGGACAGCCGGGATTGCAATTCGAACAATATCCCCGACGAATGCGAGCTGGCTCCGCTTCCCCTGGCCTCGAGCGAAACCGTTGTCCTCGGCGGCGCCGGACAGGGTCTCGCCACAGCTGACCTGGATGGGGATGGTCTCATCGACTTGGCGGTATCATCCGAGAACTCCGTCAGGATCCTGCTCAACCGTTCGACGGACCCCGCGGTCCCTCTTCGATTCGAGGAGGCCAATTACTCAGCGGCGGGTACGACCCGGGAGATCTCCACGGGTGACCTCGACGGCGATGGGGACGAGGACGTGGTTTTCCTGAGCGAGGATGGAGTGGGGCTTCTGCACAATATCGGCGGAGGGGTTTTCGGCGACCCGGTACTGCTGGGGCTTCCTTTCGCCTGGAGGGTGGAGCTTGCGGATCTCAACGGTGACGACGCGATGGACCTGGCCGTGGCCAATAGGATGCTTGGAGCCCGGCTATCTGTTTTTCTCAGCCTTGGAGACGGCACCTTCGAGACACCGGTTCATTTCGAGTTCGACACCGGCCTGCTCGCGATCTCAGCCGGCGACGCCGATGATGATGGCGATGTGGATGTGCTGGTGGCGGCGGATTTTTCAGTCCACCTGCTTCGAAACGATGGGCGGGGGAACCTCGCCGCGCCCAGGGAGGTTTTCGACCAGGCCTGGCGGCCGGAGAACCTGGCGTTTTCCGACATGGACGGCGATGGGAAAAAGGACGTCCTGGTGATGGACGAGGATCGTGCGGCGTTCGCCGGCAATGCCGGAGGCGGCCGCTTCGAGCGGCTCTCCTACTTCCTGCGTGAGGAGAGCCTGCCGGGCTTCTCCCCCGGGATCTTTTTCCCGGCGGACATCGACGGCTCCGGCGGCAGGGATATCGTCATCGCCCATGCCGACTCCTCCCGTCTCAGCATCCTGCTTGGCGGCGGCGCGCCGCTTACCACCATCGCCAGCCTCGATCCGGGTTTTATCGCCGCTGACCTGGCCGCGGCCGACCTCGATGGCGATGGAGACCTGGACCTGGTCCTGGCACGCACGGACGAGTCGAGCCTCACTGTGTTGCGCAACGACCGAACAGTCCGCCTGAGGTCGCTGGGACCGCCCGGGCCGCTGACGTTGACTCAGGAAACGATCGACCTGGATAATTGGGAGCCGCACTCTTGCGCCCTGGAAGATTTCGACGGAGATGGGGATCTTGACGTCGCCGCGATCGATGGTGAGGACAGGGTGATCATCGTTGAAAACGCGGGAGATGGAACCTTCACCCCGGGACCGGTGTTCCGGCTTGATGACGCCAGGGAGATGATCTCGATCACCGCGGCGGATTTCGATGAGGACGGAGATCCCGATCTTGCCATGGTCGCCGAATCCAGCCGCAACCTGCTCCTGCTGATCAACGGAGGGGACCTGGAATTTAGTGAGCGTGAGGGCCGGGAGCTTCCCGAGCGGCCCTTCTTCGTTACCACGGCTGACCTCACCGGGGATGGGCGACCTGATATCGTGAGTGTCAACGAGGGAGCGGGCAGGATCTCCGTGCTCGACAACCGGGGAGATGGCGCCTTCGCCGCCCGCCGGGATTTTCGCGTCGGTAACCGGCCCCAGGGGGCGGCGAGCGGCGATTTCGATGGAGATGGTGATACGGACCTCGCCGTGGCCTGCAGGGGCTCCGCCGAGCTGTCCTTGCTGTGGAACGATGGAGATGGAGATTTTCCACGGAGGGATGATCTCGACGCGGGGCAGATCAACTCCCTTGCGGCGGTCGATCTCGACGGAGATGGAGATCTCGACCTGGTGGCCTCTTCGGCCGGCAGGCAGGGAAGGGTGCTGCAGTTCGCCAACGATGGAGATGGCAACTTCTCTCTCAGGTCCACGACGAATACGGGCCAGGCTCCCCACTCGCTCATCACGGTGGATCTCAACGGAGATGGACTCGGCGATATCGTGACGGCGAACCCGAACCCGGGGACTCTCACTGTCCTCATCAACCAGGGTGGCGTTCTCAGCGACCCGGTTCACCACGATGTGGGCAGGGACCCGCGCTTCGTGCTTGGCGGAGATCTCGACGGAGATGGAGACCACGATCTCATCAGCGCCAACCATACATCTCATGACCTTACCGTGCTGTTGAACCAATCGGCGCCCGCCGCCTTCAGCGCCGACTATCTTGCCGCGATCTGCACCGAGGCCGATTTCTACAGGGTCGGGATCCCTACACCGCGACAGCCCGGGGCGGGGGAGGCCTTCGTGGAGTGGTCTACCAAGTACGTGATTCCGCTCGATATGGCCAACCCGGAGTTCCTGCCGCCCGTTTTTCAGAATGTCCGCCGACATCCCCTGCACCGGGAGTTCCTTGCCGATGTTTTTCCGGATTTCTTTCCCGCTCTCAGTCCCCAGGCCTACGACCGGCTCACGGGAAGGAGGGCTACGCGGCGCTACTTCACAGGTGCCATCTTCCTGCTGAGCACGCCGGCGGGTCCGGTCTACGGGTTCAATGTCCTGGCGAGCTTTGATGACGATCGTAGCGAGCTTCCGACTCCCAGCGAGGTGAGGGGAGTCTACCTGACGCTCTCGACAGTGTTCTCCGCCGGCGAGCTGGTCTATTTTCCCGACACCCGCTTGGCGCGCGAGGATGCCGAGGGCTGGGCGGAGCCGCCCTTCCCCGTTTTTCTCGGAGACCTGGAGCCGGAAGCTTCCTTCCAGGCCTATACCCGCGCGGTGGGTTTCGGCAGGGTGCGGGTGCTCGATCGCGCGGGCTTCGATGAGCTCAACTCCAGCGGCCAGGTCAGCTTCCAGGACATACTCGTTCTCGATCACGCCCCGCGGGATATCGAGGGTGTGGTCAGCGGAGTCATCACCGCCGAAACCCAGGTGGCGCTTTCCCATCTCGCGGTACGAACGGCCCGCAGGGGCACCCCGAACGCTTTCGTGGCCGATGCGACCGAGCGCTTCGGGGAGCTTGACGGTCGGTTGATCCGGCTGGAGGTGAGCTCCGGGGGAGTGACCACCGAGGAGGTGACGCTGGCCGAAGCCCGGGAGGGCTGGGATGCGAACCGTCCGGAGCTGGTCGATACGCCCGGCCTTGATGCGGTATACGCGGGGTTGGACAGCCTGGGGGAGATGGATCTCTCCGGGGATACAGTCGCTCCCGAGTCCCGTTATGGCGGCAAGGCGACAAACATGGCGCGCCTCCAGAGAATCCTGGATGGGGAGTTCGATCGGTACAGGGAGTCGGGCTTCTCCATCCCCATGCACTACTACCTTGATTTCATGCGCACCAATACCATAGCCTCCGCCAGGAATCCCGGGCGCAGCGTGACCTACGAGCGCTTCGTCGAGGAGCTGACGGACTGGCCCGAATTCCAGGGAGATTCCCGGTTGCGCTTCGATACGCTTGAGAGCTTCCGGGATCATATCGAAGATGACAGCCGCATTGACGCGGGGCTGGTGGAGGTGCTGGCGCTTCGCGCCTTTGAGGTCTTCGGGGAGAACCGCGCCAGGGTGCGCTGCCGCTCGTCCTCCAATGTTGAGGATATTCTCGAATTCAACGGAGCCGGCCTCTACGATTCGACCTCCGCCTGCGCCGCCGATGATGTAGACAATGATGCACGGGGTCCTTCACTCTGCGATGCGACGCGCGATAGCGAGCGTGGATTCCCGCGCGCCCTTCGCCGGGTATGGGGCAGCCTCTGGAATTTCCGGGCCTACGAGGAGCGCGCCTACTACGGGCTTCCCCAGGAGCTGGCTGCCATGGGGATCTTCGTCAGCCGGGCCTATGTGGACGAGCTGGCCAACGGGGTGGCCTTTACGGGCAACCCGGCGCGCGCGGAGGACAGTCGCTACCTGGTTACCGCTCAGTTCGGCGAGGCGAGCGTCGTCGATCCGGAGCCCGGGGTGAGCGTTGAGAAAAGTCTCCTGGAGATGAGCGCTGAAGGGCTGGTCGAGCTTGTGCGGGCCGAGGCTTCTTCACTGGTAGATGAGGGCGAGCGGGTCCTCTCCGATGAGCAGCTCGCGGAGCTGGGCGCGGTGCTATGGCATATCGACCGCCGCTTTCCCATCGAGGATGACGGTCGCGGCCGGGAGAATATCCTCCTCGATGTCGAGTTCAAGATCGAGTCGGACGGCGCCCTCGCGATCAAGCAGGTCCGTCCCTTCCTTCGCTCCGAGCTTGCGCCGCCCGCGCCGATCTTTGAGCTGGTCATCCCGGCGGGCACCTCGGCCTGCGGCGTCTTTGTCCAGTCCCGTCCGCTAGAGCGGGCGTACGATCTCAAGAGCACGCTTCGTTTCGCCTCCGGGCGGCTGGCCCTGCCGACCGGGCGGGGTGATTTCAGCGCCGAGCTCTTCGAAGAGGTCCGCCTGGGTCCGGCCCGCGAGGTGGCGGTTCCGCAGGGACCCGGCGCCTTCCGCGTCACGAGGATGCCCGAGGGAGACCTGGTGACCTACAGGTTCCGCTATGAGCAGGACTTTACTCTCCCCGGCGGCGAGGAGTACCGGATCCAGCTCTCCGATCTCTCCTTCGAGGCTCTTGGTGGTGAGCCGGTGGAGGCGGTTCGGGTTATCGACGGGGAATACCTGGCCCACGATATGGTTCTCAACGGCAACTTCGGATTTGTCGTCACCTATTCATCGTGTACCTACGAGACCCTGCCGCTCTGGGAGGTGAACGTGGCGGTCGATGATGGAACCATCCGGCTGCTGGAGAGACACGAGCCCCCGCGCACGCCGAACGATACGGGTCCCGCCGCCCTGGTCCGGGCAGAGCTGGAGCTTGCAGGAGAGAGTCGTGAGGTCACCGGGTACTGGGACCTGGTCTACTCGGCCCTGCGGCACAACCGCAGCCCGCGGTATTGGGTCAGGTTGAATCCTCCTGCGGAACTCGAGGGAGTCGACGGCCCGGTTCATTTCATCGAGGTCGCGGCGCCCGAGGCGCGTTTCGAGGTGGAGGCCGAGGTGCGCTACCTGGATGAAGACTACCGGGAGCTGGCATCGCCGCGCGTTCGCTCCTTCGAGAGAAGCGGTGTGGGGACGCCGTTTCGCCGCGCCGACGTATACGATGACGGTCTCGTGACGCTCACCGACGCGGTCTTTCTCCTGGAGTACCTGTTCCGCGCCGGAGCTCAGCCTTCATGCCTGCGGAGCGGCGATGTAAACCGGGATGGAGGTGTGAACCTCTCTGACGCGGTCGCCATCCTCACCTATCTCTTTCTCGCCGGAGAGCCGCCGCGGGAGCCCTTCGGGGAGTGCGGGCTGGACACCGCCGAGCGGGAATTGTCCTGCGAAAGCCACGACGGCTGCGGCTAGGCGGGCAGACGATTTCCTCTTCCGGATAAATCCCCGGCGTATTTTTGCATGAGGGAAAATCGCCCTGATAATTCCCCCTGTGAAGAGACCCGGGAGAGTAGTTACGCTCCCCTGAAGGGAATACTCGCCTCGAGCTGGAGGGCAGGCGTTGATTCAAGGGGGTGCGGTTCCTGATCGAGAGTCCGAACCGGGTTTATCTTACGATCAGGTGACCCCGGGCGGTCCTGTTTCAGTGGGGCCCGGAAGAAAACGTAATTGGAGAAAAGAAGGGAAGAAATGAGTTATCCATCCAATAGGGAAAGATCTATGAATTGTCAGCGTACTGCCGTCGTCCGATTCGCTCTGTGCCTTCTGGTCACGGTCTCCATGGTTACCAATGGGTGCGGCGGTTCCTCGTCCCCACCTGCCCGGAAAACGGAGAGGGTGTCGCCAGCGAAATCGGAATCGAAGAGCATCGCCGGCGATGGGCGCGCTCTCAGGATCAGCGGTCCCTATCTGCACCGTAACCTGAGCGTTTTCCTGTTTCATGGAGAGGACAGTACTACAGATGAGTTCATCACCCTCAGGGAGGGCCTCGAGAGTGGAAAGGTGGTCCTTTCTGAGAAGGGGTCCGAGAGGAGGATCGCATCGTCCGACAGGAACTCCAGTTCGGGCAGCCGCCTGGAACGGGAAGTGGAACGCCTTGCCTATCAGAACCGGGTGCGGGGTAATTCCGGCGCCGTCGTCAACACCCTGATGGTTGATAATAGGGGAGACCGGCCCGTTTATATCCAGGCTGGGGATATCGTCAAGGGCGGCAGGCAGGATCGCACCATTGGAATCGACATTGTCATCGTTCCGCACTCCGGCAATGTGCCGCTGGCGGCCTTCTGTGTCGAGCAGGGGCGCTGGGCTTACCGAGACGGCGTCGCAAGAGGCGGCGGGTTCAGCTTGAGCACCCAGTACGTATCATCCAAGGAACTCAAGCTCGCCGTGCGGCATTCGAAAAACCAGCGGGACGTCTGGAAGAAAGTCAGGGATGTCCAGGTAGCCTTGAGCAAAAACCTCTCCACGGATATCTATTCCGCAGCTTCACCATCGAGTCTCCAGCTGGCTCTCGAAAACAAGACGCTCAGGGTGAATGTCGATGCCTATCTCGTTGAGCTCGAGGGCCTGGTCGGAAAATACGATGATGTCATCGGCTATGCCTTCGCCATCAACGGTAAGCTCAACAGCGCCGATGTCTACGCCTCCAGCTCATTGTTCAGGAAGCTGTGGCCAAAGCTGCTGGAGTCCTCTTCGACTGAAGCGATCGCCCATCTCAACGGGAAGGAGGCGAAGGAAGCCTGCACTATTGCCCACGTCACCTCCTGCCTGAGAGAGGCCGAGCGGGGAAAGCCAATCGTCAGGGATCTCGAGGGCGGGCTCGGCAGCGTCACGCGCGAATCGGAGAAGAGCTACCTCTTCGAAACCCGCCGCGATGGAGTTTCCCTGCGGAAGAACTACCTGGCCAAATAGCCGGGCTGCACAACTCGTTGGCTGGGCGGTCCTTATCCGCCCTGGATGTCGACTCTCAGTCGGCCGGCAGAGCTTCTTGGTGGCGCGGTGATTTGTGGCTTATACTGGAGGCAGGTTATCCGGCTGATCCGGATGGAGATCGAGTCCCGGCCGGGTTGATCCGGGACAGTGTTTCGAGAGTCTGGTCTTTTTCCAAAGATGGACCGTGTAGCGATGATGGGTAGATTCTTCAGTTTGCCTGCCTGCCTGGTCGTTCTCTCCTGTTTCAGTGCCTGCAGCACGATAGAAACGGAGAAGCGGGACTGGAGCGAATACCGGGGGCCCGGGAAAGTCTATTTCCAGTTGGAGGAGCCAGGGCCGGTAGAGCTGCTGGATGATCCCCTCGAACCTTTGAATCGCGCCGTCGGCGCGGCCAATTTCATTTTCCTCGACTACGTTGTGGCCCCGTTGAGCACGGCTCATCGAGCCATCTTCCCGCCGCCGGTTCGCAGGCGTATCGACAATTTCACCTACACGATGGCCTATCCCAAGCGGCTGGTGGCGAACGCGATGATGGGCGAATTGAAAACCGTGGGGGTAGAGACATCCCGGTTTCTCATCAATGGGACGATAGGTATAGCGGGTCTATTCGACCCGGCGGAAGACCTGGGCCTCGCCAGGCCTGACCCCGTGGATGTCGGGTTCGCCCTGGCGCGCTGGGGTTGGGACTCGAGAGTCTATCTCAACCTTCCGTATTACGGCTCAAGCAGCATCCGGGATGGGACGGGCGAATTGTTCAATTTCGCTCTCACTCCGACAAATTGGGTGCCGGGCGGTTTCATCTTCCTGGGAATCAATTCCCAATGCGATCAGGTCGACGACCTGCTGAGACTGGTTCGCGTCTATCCCGACCCCTACGAGGCGGCGCGGTTCCTGTGGTCCATCCAGAGAAGCGCACGCATCGCGGGAATCGAGGCGGGCGGGGGCGAGTCCATCCGTGAAGAAACCCTGATGGCGATGTACCTGGCTGTCTCCGAGCGTAACTTCCCCTACTCCGGAGAGACGGGGGAGATCCTGGTTCCAGCAACGGGTAAGTACCTTCCCTACAGCTACTGGCTCCAGCCCGGGACGGCGCCGTTGCTATTCATCCTGCCCGGCCTGGGCTCCCACAGGGAGAACGAAAGAACCCTCGCCCTGGCTGAGATGGGCTACAGGCGCGGCTTCTCGGTGGTTGTCATCAGCAGTGCGTTTCACCCCGAGTTCATGAGCGCCGCCTCCAGCCAGGAGGTGCCGGGGTATCCGCCGACGGATGTTCCGGAGATCAGGAACGCGCTCGCGGGGGTGCATTCCGATCTTACCGCCAGGTATCCGGATCGTTTCACAGGCAGAAAGGCCCTGATGGGGGTCTCGATGGGGGGCTACCATACCCTGTTCCTCGCCTCCGAACAGGCTTCATCAGATGGCAGGGGCTTCGGTTTTGACCGCTATGTGGCCATCAGTCCACCCGTGAGTCTTCGCTACGGAGCCGCCAGTCTCGACAGGATGTACACGGCCGTGAATGCATGGCCCGAAGAGGAGCGAGAGGGACGTATGCTGAGAGCTCTTCAGAAGGCCGCGGTCCTGACTGATTCGGCACTGAGGGTCAAGCCCGGTACCGGGCTTCCCTTTGACCTCGAAGAATCCCGCTTCCTGATCGGCCTCGAGTACAGGCTGGTCCTGCGGTCGGTCCTTCACGACAGCCAGAAGCGCCGTGACCTCGGGGTGTTGCTGACGCGAATAAGCGACTGGCAGCCGACCGCTTCCTACAGGGAGCTCGCGGATTATTCCTGGATGGAGTATTTCTACGCCTTCGTATTTCCCAGCATCTCTGCCGGGGAGCAAGGTCCGAAGAAAGACGAGGACTTTTTTTTCGTGGGCGATCTGCGTTCACTTGAGAGCGCCCTGGGAAGAAACGATGCCGTCTTCGTTTTCGCCTCCAGCGACGATTTTCTTCTCTCCGAAGAAGACCAGGACTGGCTGGGAGCGACCTTCAGCGAGCGCCTGACCCTCTTCGAGGGCGGCGGGCATACAGGCAATCTCTACAAAGAGGAGGTCCAGGAAAAGATCTTCTCCGCGCTCGAGGGCCTGCGGGTTTCGAGTGAAATCTCCGGCCGTTGAGAGGAGCCCAGGGGAATCCACGCTTTATTTTACTGACGAAATATGATTACCTGA
>Ga0310345_10000646_pt1 | contig 47372 bp, 39 predicted proteins | sample HC15DNA20500_MG_FD_204667 | JGI IMG/M metagenome (GOLD analysis project Ga0310345, IMG submission 204667) | Marine microbial communities from station ALOHA, North Pacific Subtropical Gyre - HC15-DNA-20-500_MG | ecosystem: Environmental > Aquatic > Marine > Oceanic | place: Pacific Ocean: North...
TCCACAACATAATTTTTATGACAAACAAATATGCAGAACCTGCCTTTCAGACCGGACATTGGCAAATTCGGCGCTTCTGAAAATCCAATCTTGAGAACATGTTCGCGCGCGATGGCGGTATTTGGCCTATACCTTCGTACGGGATTGAACCGGCTATTGTGACGACGTGGCGTAACTGGTCTCATGTTGGAGGGGGCCGTTCGGGCGCGAGCGCCGTTCGACCTTTCCAAAATCCAATCTTTCTTGGGAGGGAATGATTGATGAGACGCGAACTCGGAAGCAATTCCGTGAGCAAGCAAGAACGGCTTCGCTTCGAATCCTTGGCAATTCTTCTGGAAGCCCAGCACGACAATGTCGATGCCCGCATGCGCCATTGCCGCGAAGCCGCCGGAATCCTCAGACAATTGATCGGGCGCATCGAGGCGGCCGAACGCCAGGCGGCCCGGCCGCGCTTCGTGTCGCAGGCCAGCTAGCGGTGAACAACGACGCAACAGTTCTGCAGCGCGCCCCGTCCGCTGGCGGGACGGAAATGGTGCTCGACATCATGGCGGATGCCCTGACGGACATGCTGCGCGCGCATGACGCGCCAACGGCCTACCTGGCACGCAAGTCCGCCCGCAACGCGCTGCAGGCCTATGCGTCGCTTGCCGATTGTTCCGGAAAGAAAGGAGGCCTGCGATGACGGCCGAAGTGAGACTGGCAAGGGCGCTCGGGCGCGAGTTTCCGCGCCTTCCCGTCACCGGGCGCTTCGAGCCCGGTGCCAACCAGGAGGCCGACCACGTCACGGTCACCGACAGGCAGGGCGGCATCTGGACGCTCACGCTGTTCAGCCGCGCGCCCCATACCCGGCGCAACGGCCTGCTGCGCGAGCTTGCAGCGGCGGCGCGACGCTGCCGCCTGCACTCTGTCGATCGGCTCGGATACCGCGAGATCTCGGCCTTCGAGGTCACCGATTGGGTGGATGCGGCCCATCCCGGGCAGCCCGCGAAGCTGCGCCTGCGCGCCACGAAGCGGCTCAGACATTCCGAAGAGGCCGATACCGAGGCGAAAGCCGAGGATTTCGCCTGAACTGCGCGACGAACCGCCCGGCCCGTAACGCTTGAATGTCTATGAAGCAGACGGGTCGAACCACCCCGGGGGCCGAGTGAAACGACCGGCAACGTCCGTATCCGCACCCTCGATTTCCCCAAGGGCACGCAACGTCAATTCTCTTTATTCACAGGGGAGGACACGAGCATGATCAAGCACGCGAGCCACGCCGTGGAAGGCCGGATGCTCGATGCCGCGGGCGTCGCGGGGGCCTTGCGACGCTGGGTGCCGCTCGGCGCGACCGTGGCCGAGAACTGGGCACGGGAATGGCGGATCCTCGGTGTCGCGCGCAACGGCGCGACCGCCTACCCGGCATGGCAGTTCGACCAGGCCGGGCTGCCGATCAGCGCCATGCGCGATGTCATCCTGTCCCTCAGACCGGCGCTCGACGCCGAAGAAATGCTGGCTTGGCTGCACGCGCCCTGCGCGGCGCTTGGGAACCGCGCGCCCTGCGACGTGCTCCGCGAGGATCCCTACGCGGTCAAAGCCGCCGCACGACAGCGCGGGGCCGAGCCGACCCGCTATCCCATGGCGGGCTGAGCCCGCTTCGGAGGCAAGGCGGTCTGGGAAGCCCCCCGCGGCCTCGTCACGGCCAGCGGTCCTTCGGGCCGCGGGTCGTCATTCCTCGGCCGCGGCAGTGCGGCACGTCGTGCGTTCCTGCCGCGAACCCATGGCCCCTTGAAAAACCCGCACGGAAATGTCGCAGCGCCGACCGCGCTTGGGCATTCACGATCATGCCATGCCCAGCCCCCCTGCGCTTGGCATGTTTCGCGGTGCAGCCACGGAGGAATCGGCGTAGCAAGGCCCGAATGGCTCAGAAACGATAGGAACGGCATGACCCAAGTCACCAGAACCGCGATCGTGACCGGAGGGCTTTCGGGCATGGGGCTGGCCATCGCGCGCCGGCTGGTCCGCGATGGCGTCGACGTGACCATCGGCGCCCGCCGGGGCGGTGATGCAGACGCGGTGCGCGAGATCCTCGGGGCGCAGGGCATCGAGGCTCGCGCCGCCGCGCTCGACGTGCGCGATAGTGACAGCGTCGCCCGCTTCGTGTCGGACGTGGTGGCGCGGCGCGGCGGCGTCGACATCCTCGTCAACGCGGCGGGGGTCTATTCCGAGGCCCCGGTCACCGACCATCCCAACGCGGTCTGGGACGACCAGATCGACACCAACCTGTCCGGCACCTTCCGAATGATCCGCGCGGTGATGCCGCACATGACGGCGGCGGGCTGGGGCCGGATCGTCAATCTCGCCTCGGTCGCGGCGCATCAGGGCATGGCGAACAACGCCGCCTATTGCGCCTCCAAGGCGGGGCTTCTGGGCCTCGGGCGCTGCGTCAGCCTCGAAGGCGCCGCGCATGGCGTCACCTGCGTCTCGATCAGCCCGACCTGGGTCGAGACCGAGATGCTCAAGCAGTTCATCGACGCCGACATCGCCGCCAGCGGCAAGTCGCGCGAGGAGATCCGCGCCAACTACGCCGCCTCGAACCCCCAGCACCAGCTGGTCCAGCCCGAGGAGATCGCCGAGCTGGCCGCCTTTCTGGTGAGCGATGCCGGCCGGGCGATCACCATGGAGGATGTTCAGGTCAATGCCGGCTCGCTCTGGTAGGCCGCGCGCCGCCGCGCCAGCAGCGCGGCGGCGTCGCTGATCGCCTCGAAGGGCAGCTCTGAGACCTGTGCCCATGCCGTCCGCGCCGCGGCGCTGTCGAACGTGGCATCGGCACGCAGCGTCTCGGGCGTCTCGGCGATCACCCGGGCGATGCCCGAAGGCAAATCGACCGCCTCGACCCAGTCCCGCGCCGAGAGCGCGCCGTCATGGGTCACGCGGGTCCCGGCCACCAAGTTGTAGATCGGCACCTCGGGCCCGGTGACCGGACCCAGCAGCGTCGCGGCGGCGGCGGTCACGTCGGTCATCGGGAATGCCATCGCCTGCGGGAAGACCCCGGCCCGGAACGCGGCGGCGAGGATGATCTCGCAGATGTCGCGCGGGTTCGGCGCGTCGAGATCGTAGAGCGAGGGCAGTCGAATGATGGCGGCGGAGACCCCGGATGCGGCGATCGCCGCCTCGGCCGCGATCTTGGCGGCGCCGTAGCCGGTGCAGCCCTCCCATGGCTGCGCCGGTCCCTCGGGCCAGGGGCCGCCCTGCTCGGGGAACACCGCGCTGGAAGAGCTGAACCGCAGGTCGGCCGCGGCGGCGCAGCAAAAGCCCAGCACCGTCTCGATGCCCCGCGCCGACCAGTCGAGCATGTCGTCCCGGCCTATCGCCATGTTCACCGTGGCGGCGCAATGGACGACCGAACCCACGCGCGCCGCCAGCGCGTCATGCGGCGCCGGGTCGAGCCCGAAGCGGGGCGTATCCAGCGTGCCGGGCACCATGACATAGCGCTCGGGCGCGACCCCATGACGGCGCGCCGCCTCGGCCAGCCGCTCGGCGGCGTCGCGCCGCTTGTCGCGCACCAGGCAATAGACGACATGGCCGGGCGGAAGGTCGCGCGCGGCCCGCGCCAGCACGTGGCCGCCGAGGAATCCCGTGGCCCCGGTCAGCAGGATGCCGGGCCGGTCGAAATCCGCGCCCGTGGCGGTATCGCGCGCCTCCGTCAGCAGCCGGTGCAGCCGGTCGAGCGGCACGTTCATGGCCAGCTCGAAATCCACCGGCCTGTCATAGCAGCGCTCCAGTTCGAGGATCAGGCTCACGCACATCAGCGAGTCGCCGCCCAAGTCGTGAAAGCTGAGCGCCCCGTCGATCTCGCCCGGCGCCCGCCCCATCACCCGGGCCGCGGCGGCGATCACCGCGTCCTCCGTCCCGGCGCCCGCCTCTGCCGTCTCGGTCACCGGAGGCAGCGCGCGCAAATCGGCCTTGCCCGAGACCGGGTGCAGCGGGATCGCGTCGAGCTGCACCAGATAGGCAGGCACGCAATAGGCCGGCAGGACGCCCCGCAGCTCGGCCGCCAGGGCGGCGGGCATCCGGTTGGTGCCGGGCCGCAGCCCCCAGTGATCGGCATTGGCGCGGGCCTGCGTGGCATCGACGGCAAAGTAGAAGATCAGCGCCTGTCCCCGCGCACCGACCTCGCCCACCCATGGCACCGCCTGCGCGAAATCGAGGCGGCCGCGCATCGTGTCGGTCAGCTCGCGCGTCTGGATCGAAAAGCCGCGCAGTTTGAGCATATGGGCGACGCGGCCGATGATGTGTAGCGCACCCTCAACGTCGACCCATGCCTGGTCGCCGGTGTCGTAAAGCCGCGCCTCGCGTCCCTCCAGGTCGAGCACGCGAAACCGCAGCCGGGTTTCCTCGGGGCGGTTCACGTAGCCCGGCCCCAGCATGCGCGGCCCCTCGAAATGCAGCTGCCCCGGCACGCCCGGCGGACAGGGGCGATCGCTCTCGTCGAGGATTACCGCGCGCAGGTGCCGCATCGGCACGCCGACCGAGGCCGGGCCGTCGCCGCAAGGCCCGGTGAGCCGCGACATGCAGACGTCATGCGTCTCGCAGATACTGTAGAGGTTCCACAATTCCGCCCCCGGCAGCTTGTCGAGCGAGGCCGAGATCAGCCCGTCGCTCACCACCTCGCCATTGAGCACGATGCGGCGCAGCGGCAGTGCGGCCGCGGTGTCGCGGTCGATCGCGGTCAGGAAGCTGTTGTAGAAGGACGGGGTGAACAGCATCTCGTCGATCCGGTTGCGGATCAGGAAACCGGCGAGGCCGCGCGGGTTCATCAGCGTGTTGGGATCGGGAAACCACAGCTCCGCACCCATGCGCAGTGGCCGGAACATCTCCCAGATCGCGAAGATGTAGATCCCCACCCGCATGCCCGGCGCATAGGGCGTGTGGGCGTCGCGCCATTCATAGGAGAGCTGGGCCGCGTCCTGCGTGACAGGGATGCATTTCGGTCGTCCGGTGGTCCCGGAGGTCGCCACGAGATAGATCGCGGCGTCCGGCCGGACCGGCGCCGCCTGCAACGGCGCCATCGGGGCGTCGCCGATGGTCTCCAGGAGACCCCGCGCGTCCAGCACCTCGCAATCCCGCGGCAGGTGGCCCGGCGCCACCGGCTGACAGGTCAGCACCAGCGTCACGCCCAGCTCCTCGCAGATGTTGTGCAGCACCGCCTGCGGCATCGCCGGGTCGAGATGCACGAAGGGCCGCCCGTGGATCACGCAGGCCGTGGCGCTCGCGGCCATGGCAAGGCCGGGCGCCCCGAAGATGCCCACCGCCGGAGCATCTTCGAGATACGGCGCGCTGCGTTCGACAAAGCTGCCCAGCTGGCCATAGCTCAGCCCGCCCGCCTCGTCCGCCATGGCGGGGCGGGACGCATGGGCCGCGATGGCGCGCACCAGCGCGGCGCCGACGGTTTGGGGGAGGGTCATGGCAACTGCTTCCTTGGAATCTGCTACGCGAAGGGGCCGACGGGACGTGTCCAAGGCGCGCGCGCCCCGGCGCAGCGCCGGGAAAAACCCCGCGCCGCCCGGATATGTGACCAAGATGCGTTGGAACTACAACCACGCGCAGAATGCGCTCGGGCGAAGCGGCGGCGAAGCGCCTTACCTTAGGTCCTCGGATGATCCCGCCCGATCGCGCTCGTCATTCCGCCGCGACATGCTCCGGGACATTTTCGGCCGCGCGCGCCAGAAGCGCGCCTGCCTCGGCGCCACTCATCGGGCGGCCCAGAAGGAAACCCTGCGCCACGTCGCAGCCGAGCTGCATCAGCCGGTCGATCTGCTCGGAGGTCTCAACCCCTTCGCCAACCGCCCCGACCGACAATTCGCGCGCCATGCTGGTCACCGCCTGCGCGACCGCCCAGGCCTTGTGGTCGCTCTCGGACACGTTGACGAAGCTGCGGTCGATCTTGATCTGGTCGAGCTCGAAATCGCGCAGATGGGTGAAGGAGGAATAGCCCGTTCCGAAATCGTCCATGGCGATCTTCACCCCCATGGCGCGCAGCGCCACGAGGTTGCGCGCCAGATGCGCGCCGTCGCGCACCAGCGCGGTCTCGGTCAGCTCGAGCGTCAGCCGCGACGGGTCGAGACCGTGACGTTCGAGCGCCTGTCGCACCACATCGACGATCGAGGGCAGGCGCATCTGCACCGGCGAGACGTTGATCGCCACATGCACCGTGCCGGGCCACTGCGCGAGCTGGCGGCAGGCCTCGTCGATCACCCATTCGCCGATCTGCACGATCATGCCGTTCTCTTCGCATAGCGGGATGAACTCGGCCGGCGGTACCAGCCCGCGCAGCGGGTGGCGCCAGCGGATCAGCGCCTCGAAACCGAGGATCTCGCGGTCGGACAGCCGGCAGATCGGCTGGTAGTCGAGCTCGAACTCGCGGCATTTGTGGGCCTGGACGAGGTCGCTTTCCATCTGGCGCCGCTCCAGCGCCTTTTCCATCATGCCTTCCTCGTAGAACTGGATCCGGTTGCGGCCCAAATTCTTGGCGCGATAGAGGCCCAGATCGGCGCGCTGCAGTGCCTCGGAGGCGCCGAGCCCGCCCTCGGTCAGGCTGGCGCCGATGCTGCAGCCGATGGAAATCTTGTGGCCGTCCACCTCGAAGGGCCGGCTCAGGCTCTCGATGATGGCGCGGCCGATCTCCGTCGCCTCGACCTCGCCCGCGCCGTCGAGCACCACCACCATCTCGTCGCCACCGAGCCGGAACACCGTGGCGCCGTTGCCCGAGGCGTCGAGCAGCCGGCGCGCCACCTGCATCAAGAGCCCGTCGCCGACCGGGTGGCCCAAAGTGTCGTTGACCACCTTGAAGTGGTCGAGATCGAGCATCAGCAGCGCCTGCGGATTGCCCTCGGGATCGAGCGCGGCCATGTGGTCGCGGAAGCTGCGCCGGTTGGGCAGCCCGGTCAGCGCGTCGTGGAACGCCATATGCGCGATCTTGGCCTGCGCGGCGCGGTGCTCGGTGAAATCGTCGAAGGTCAGCACCACCTCGCCCGTGGGCATGCGCCGGCTCGAGATGCACAGGATCCGGCCATTGGCGAACTCCTCCTCGCTGCGCAGCATCTCGGTGCCGCGCAGTCGCTCCAGATGGGTCCTGACCACCGAGGCAAAGCGCGCGCCTCCCCAGGCCCGCCCGTTCTCGACCACCTCGATCAGCCGCTCGATCCCGTCGCCGGGGCCGACCTCGGCCTCGGGGATGTCGAACAAAGCGTGGCAGCGCTGGTTGATCGCGGTGATCCGCCGCGCCTCGTCGATCATCACCAGCGCATTCGACATGTTCTGCAGCGCCGCGACGAAGGAGGCCTCCTTGCGCTCGACCTCGCGGCGGGCGGTTGTCAGATGGCGGCGGTGCAGCATCGCGGTGACGGCGGCATAGCACAGCGCCAGCGTCGCCAGCGTGGTGAAGCTCGACAGCAGCTGGCGGTCGATGCCCGGCTCGACCGCGCCGATCACCATGATGCTGAGCCCGGACATCGCGGTGAAGTGCAGCGCGCAGACGCCGCCCACCAGCCCCAGCCCGCGCAGCCAGAGGCACCGACCGCTGGTGGCCGAGCAGCCCATCGCCGGCGCGAAGAAGCCGGCGCCCAGAAGCACCGCCAGCACCGAGGACGCCAGATCGTGATGCATGTTGTTCTGCATCGCCATCATGCCGGTGAAATGCATCGCACCGACCCCGACCCCGGCCAGCGCGCCCAGGGCGGCGCGGGGCCAGCGGCGGCGCAACGGGCTGGCGAGCGCGAGCGGCAGGCCGACGCCGATCACCCCGACCAGCGCCGACAACGCGGTGATGCCGGGATCGTAGCTCAGCGTCGCGCTTGGGATATGACCTATCATCGCGACGAAATGCGTGGTCCAGACCCCGAGCCCGGCCACCAGCGCGATCCAGCCCAGCGGCGCCAGCCGAACCGGCGTTCCGGCGAGGGCGACCTGCCGCATCAGCGTCACCAGCGTCAGCGCCATGCCGGCGCAGACGATGATTGCGGTGACGAGATATTGGGGGCTGGTCTGCTGCAGGCCCTGCAGGATCGTCGTCACCATGTCTCATGCCCCTCTTGCCGTCGCGCGCATATCTGCGGGCGAAACTCGACCGAATGATGGCGAAAACGGTGTTTTTGCAATCGGATCAAGGCTCGACGACGCGGGGCAGCCTGCTGTCTGCCTGACCAGAGCCATGGAGATGTGCTATCTTCCGCTTCGACTAGACCGCCAACGAATTCGCCGAAGCATGGGTAGGGCGCAGCAACAGACCCCGAGGTGGCGCACATCAGCGTGCCCGAGGATCCCCGTAACCCGCATCACCTGCGGCACCGGAACCGATGCGTGGCATGTCGGGCATCGGGGCATGGCATACCACGGAACTCTGCGCAGGCGCATGACCCCCCGGCATGATCGGTGACCACTTCCGCCCGGGCGCAAACTCTCATATGCGTAAATTCTAATCAAACCGAGCGTGACCGGATGAGAACCATCGATTTCCTGCAAGGGCTCGGCGTGGGCGGAAGCGACCGTGTCGACTGGCCCGCCGTGTTCGACCGCCTGCATGAGGGGCTGGTCATCGCCGAGGTGGTGCGCGACGCCAAAGGGGGCGTCAACTGGCGTTACCTGCATGTCAACGAGGCCTGGTCTCGCCTCACCGGGCTAAGTTCCGAGGGCATAGCGGGCCGTCTCGTCACCGACGTCATCCCCGGCGTCGAACAGCACTGGGTCGAGGATTTCGCCGCGGTCGCCCTCAAACAGGAGCCACGCAATTTCGTGGGCCCGGTCTCTGAACTCGGGCGGGTCTACGACATCCGCGCTTTCCCGATCTCGAACGCCCGCTTCGGCCTGCTCTTTCTCGACGTCACCGAACGCGAGCGCCAGGAGGCGGAGCTCAAGGAGCGCGCCGAGGCGTTGGAGGCGCAGATCCGCGCCGAATTCGGCATGCGTGCCAGGATCTGGGACGTCTCGCCCGAAATCCAGGTGGTCGCCAACCATGCGGGCTATTTCGAACAGGTGAACCCCGCGGCCACCGCCATTCTCGGCCATTCGAAGGAGGTTCTGCTCTCCACGCCCTTCATGGAGCTGATCCATCCCGAGGACCGCGCCGGCACCCTCGCGGCCTTCGAGAACGTCAAGCAGGATCAGCCGGTTCTGCGGTTCGACAATCGCTATCGCCATGCCGATGGCGGCTATCGCTGGTTGTCTTGGGTCACCGTGCCGCATGAGGGCAGGATCTACGCCACCGCGCGGGACATCACCCAGGAGCGGGCCTATGCCGAGGAGCTGGAGCTGCGCCGGGCCGAGCGCAGCAATCTGTGGTCCGCCTCGCGCGACCTGCATCTTATCTGCTCGCTCGACGGCATCTACCAGGAGGTCAGCGACGCCTGGCAGTCGCAACTCGGCTTCGCCCCGGACGAGTTGGTCGGCATGCGCTTCGATGCGCTGATCCACGAGGACGATCTCGATTTCGCGCACCGGCTCTTCGCCGAGCTTCTGGAGACCGGCTCGGTTGGCCATGCCGAGTTGCGCCTGCGCGACCGCGCGGGCGAGATCCGCTGGTTCGGCTGGAGCGCGGTGGTCAGCGGCGACGTCATCTTCGCCACCGGCCGCGACCTCGGCGAAAAGCGTCGGCAGGAAGAGCAGCTGCGCCTCGCGGAGGAGGCACTCGCGCAGTCACGCAAGCTCGAAACGTTGGGCCAGCTCACCGGCGGCGTGGCGCATGACTTCAACAACCTGCTCGCCGCGATCCAGACCAATCTGAGCCTGCTGCGGCGGCAAATCGAGGCGCCCGACGATCGGACTGTCACCCTGCTCGACCGCGCGCAGGCGAGCGCCGATCGCGGCGCCAAGCTGGTGCAGCACATGCTCGCCTTCGCACGCCGCCAGGATCTGACCCCGCGTCCGGTCAATGCCTGCGCGCTGCTCGCCGAGATGGAGCCGCTGCTGCGCAGCTCGATCGGGCCGGGAATCGAGATCCTGCGCCGGTTCGACGAGGACGCGCCCCCGGCCCTGGTCGATGCCAACCAGCTCGAGATGGCGGTGCTGAACCTCGTCGTGAACGCACGCGACGCGATGGAGGGGCGCGGGGCGCTCACCTTGGCCTGCCGCCTCGTCAAAGTGGCGGATGAACCGGACCTCGCGCCCGGCAGCTACGTGGTCATCGAGGTCGAGGATAACGGGCCGGGCATGGATGCGGCGGTGCTGGCGCAGGCGACCGAGCCGTTCTTCACCACCAAGGGGGTGGGCAAGGGCACCGGGCTCGGGCTGAGCATGGTGCATGGGCTGGCGCGCCAGTCGGGCGGCGCGTTCCGCCTCGACAGCGCCCCCGGGCGCGGCACCACGGCGCGGATCTTCCTGCCGGTCGCCGCGACGGCGGACAAGGCCGCGCCTGAGCCACCTGACACCACCCGCGCCGCCGGGCCCGAACGGCCACTGAAGATCCTGGTAGTCGATGATGACTTCCTCGTGTTGATGGGCACGATCGACATGCTCGAGGCGCTCGGGCACGAGGTGCTCGAAGCGGCGAATGGCGAGGCGGCACTCGACCAGCTTCGCGCCCATCCCGACATCGACCTGCTGATTACCGATCAGGCGATGCCGGGCATGACCGGGGCGCAGCTCGCCGAGGCCAGCCGGGCGCTGCGCCCGGAGCTGCCGGTTCTGCTCTGCACGGGCTATGGCGAGCTGCCTCCGGGCAGCGAAAGCGTCATCGCGGGCCGGCTTGGAAAACCCTTCAACGAAGCCCAACTCAGCGAGGCGATCTCAGGGGCGGTCGGCGCGACGGACTAAAAAACGCAGACCCCGAAAGGCCGGGTGGACGCCGCTTCAGAGCCCCGCCGCAAGCTCCGCCTGACCGATCTCCAGAAGCGCCCGGACATGCGGCGCAAAGCTGCGCCAGACATCGAGCCGGAAGTCCTGCGGCCCGTCGCGCCACAGCACCACCTGCACCGTGTCGAACACGGTGCGGACCGCGCATCCCGGCGCCAAAAGGTCGAGGTCGCGCGGGCAGGCGATGGTCAGCAGTTCCTGCGCCGCCGGGCCGCTGATGCGGTAGCTGATCTCGCGATCGGAAATCTCGGTGAGGCTGTGCGGCGTGGCCTCATACGCCTTCCGCGCCGTGGCGACGATCGCGTCGCGGGCCGCCTCGGACGCGCAGATCAGCCATTCGTCCGGGCCGAGGCACAGCGCCGTGCGGTCCTGCGCCTCAACGATCCGCCCGATACGGTCGGGCAGATCGAGCCCAAGCGCCCGACCCAGCGTCGCCGCCTGCGCGGGACGCACCCGCAGCGAAAACCGGGACACCGGCGCCAATTCGTCGATGCGGACCCGCGCGGTGGCCTCGGCCAGGGTGAAATCATGCGTCTGGTTGGTCATCATCGCGCCTTCCTCAGAGCTTCAGCCGGTCGCCGTCGGGGTCGTAGAAGGCGGTCGAGGCGATCTTCGCCCGCACCACGCCCTCGGGCATCGGCACATGCACCGTCTCGCCCTCGCGGTCGCGCCCGCCTTCGATCAGCGCCATGGCGATGGAGCGGCCCAGCGTGGCGCTGTGATAGGAGGAGGTCACGTGCCCGATCATCTTCATCGGCTTGGGCTGGTCGGGATCGAGCACGATCTGCGCCCCCTCCTCCAGCTTCACCGCGCCATCCTCGGTCAGGAGACCGACCAGCTGCTTGCGCCCCGGGGCCACGAGATCGGGCCGCGCCAGCGAACGCTTGCCGACGAAATCGGGCTTCGCCTTGCCGATCGCCCATCCGAGACCCGCATCCTCCGGCGTCACCGTGCCGTCCGTGTCCTGCCCGACGATGATGAAGCCCTTCTCGGCGCGCAGCACGTGCATGGTCTCGGTGCCGTAGGCGGTGATGCCATGCGGCTTACCCGCCTCCATCAGCGCCTCCCACAGCGCCAGCCCGTGCCGCGCCGGCACGTTGATCTCGAAGCCCAGCTCGCCGGTGAAGCTCAGCCGGAACAGCCGGGCGGGGAAGCCCGCGACGCGGCATTCGGCCACCGACATGTGCGGGAAGGCCTCGGCCGAGATGTCGCAGCCCTCGACCAGCCCCGCCAGAACCTCGCGCGCCTTCGGCCCGTTCAGCGCCACGGTCGCCCATTGCTCGGTGGTCGAGGTCAGCCAGACGTCGAGATCGGGCCACTCGGTCTGGAGGTAATCCTCCATCATGTTGAGCACGCGCGGCGCGCCGCCCGTCGTGGTGGTGACGTGGAACAGGTCCGGCCCGAGCCGCCCGATCACCCCGTCGTCGCGGATGTAGCCGTCCTCCCCGAGGAGCACGCCATAGCGGCAGCGCCCCGGCGCCAGCTTGGTCCAGGGGTTGGTGTAGATGCGGTTCATGAATTCGACCGCGTCGGGGCCCGCCACCTCGATCTTGCCCAGCGTCGAGGCGTCGAAGATGCCGACCGAGGCCCGGGTCGCGCGGCATTCGCGCGCCACCGCCGCCTCCATGTCCTCGCCGCCTTGCGGGCAATACCACGCCCGGCGCCACAGCGAGACCGGCTCGAACACCGCGCCGTTGGCTTCGGCCCAGGCGTCGATCGGCGTGCGCCGCGTCACCTCGAAGGTGGCGCCCCGGTGATAGCCCGCGAAGGCCCCGAAGCTGGTCGGCGTATAGGGCGGGCGGAAGGTGGTGAGCCCGACCTCAGGCGGCGCCTTGCCCACCGCGTCCGAGGCGATCATCAACCCGTTCATGTTCGACATCTTGCCCTGATCGGTCGCCATGCCGTTGGTGGTGTAGCGCTTGACGTGCTCGATCGAGCGCATGCCCTCGCGCACCGCGAGCCGGATGTCCTTGGCGGTGACGTCGTTCTGGAAATCGATGAAGGCGCGCACGCGGCTCGACTTGCGGTCGGTGGGCAGTTCCTTGTGGCTCTCGCCCGTGCCGGGACGGTCATGCGCGACGGCAAGGGTCGTGGCCCCGGCCGCCCTGCCGAGCGCCGTCGCCGCCTCTGCCCCCGCCTTCGCCCCGTCGGCCAGCGCCTCGGCATAGCCCCAAAGCCCGCGTCCCGCACCCGCGATGTGGCAGTCCTCGGTCATCCGGCCTGGCAAGAAGGTCCGGCTGTCCTCGTCCCATTGCAGGCTGCCCTTGGTATGCGAGAACAGGTGCAGCGACGGCGTCCAGCCGCCCGACATCAGCAGGCAGTCGCAATGGATCATCCGCGGATCGCCGATGCGGCCCGCTTCGACCGGGTTCACCGTGACCGAAGAAATGCGCAGCCGCCCGCGCGTGCCGGTGACGGTGTGTCCCGACAAAACCTCGATGCCGCGCACCCGCGCCTCGGCGCGCAATTCCTCGCGCGGGGTGTCGCGCGTGTCGACGATGGCGACGATCTTGGTGCCCGCCTCGGCCAGATCGAATGCCGCGTACCATGCGCTGTCATGCGAAGTGACGATCACCGTCCGATCGCCCACCTTCACGCCGTAGCGGTGCAGGTAGGTCTGCGCCGCGCCCGCCAGCATCACGCCCGGCCGGTCGTTGCCGTGGAACACCAGCGGCTTTTCCAAAGCGCCTTGCGCCAGTACCACGCGGGTCGCCCGCACCCGCCACATCCGTTCGCGCGGGGCGCTCTGAGGGATCTCGTCGAGATGATCGGTGATCCTCTCGCACAGCCCCAGCATGTTCTGGTGGTAATAGCCGATCGCGGTGGTGCGGTTCATCAGCCGTACGCCCAGGGATTCCAGCTCGGCCAGCACCCCGTCGAGCCAGTCCCAGGCGGGCTGCCCGTCGATCTCGATGCCGGGATCGGAGAGAAGCGCCCCGCCCATCTCCGGGTTCTCGTCGACCAGCGTCACCCGCGCCCCGGCGCGCGCCGCCTCCAGCGCCGCCATCAGGCCCGAGGGCCCGGCGCCCACCACCAGAAGGTCGGTGTGCAGATAGCGCGAGGCATAGCGGTCGGGATCGATCTCGCTCGGCGCGCGGCCAAGGCCCGCGGCGCGGCGGATTACCGGCTCGTAGAACTTGTCCCAGAAGCTGCGCGGCCACATGAAGGTCTTGTAGTAGAAGCCCGCCGGGAACAGCGGATGCAGCGCGTCGTTCACCGCGCCGATATCGAAGGAGAGCGAACCGAGCCGGTTCTGGCTCTCGCATATCAACCCCTCGCGCAGTTCCTGCACCGTGGCGCGGGTGTTGGGCTCGAAGCGCCCCGGCCCGCGCGAGGTGCCGATAAGGGCGTTGGGTTCGGCGCTGTCTGCGGTCACCGGTCCGCGCGGGCGGTGATACTTGAACGAGCGGCCCATCAGGTGGACGCCATGCGCCAGCAGCGCCGAGGCAACGGTATCACCGCGCAGGCCGGTGAATTCGCGGCCGTCGAAGGCAAAGCGCACCGTTTCGGCGTGATCCACCCGGCCCTTGCCGGGGATGCGGAACTGGCTCACTGCGCGGCCTCCAGCGATGCGAGATCGGGGCGCGGCTCGCCCGCCTTGTAGGTCAGAAGGAACCGGTCGCTCACCGTGTCGCGCACCGCGTTGAAGAAGCGCGCGCAGCCATGCACGTGGCGCCAGCGCTCGAAATGCGGGCCGCGCGCGTTGGTGCGGATGAACAGGAAGTCGCGCCATTCCTCGTCGGACATCGCGGAGGGGACCTCGGGCCGAATGATATGCGCCTCGCCCGCATAGGCGAATTCCAGCTCCGGCAGGGTCTCATCGCAATAGGGGCAGTGGATCAGTAGCATGGTCTTACCTCAATGCGCGACGGCGGCGGCGGCCGCCTCGTCGATCAGCCGCCCCGTGCGGAAGCGGTCCAGCGTGAAGGGGGCGTTGAGGGCATGCGGCTCGCCCGTGGCCACCGTGTGCGCAAGCACATGCGCCGCGCCGGGGGTCGCCTTGAAGCCGCCCGTGCCCCAGCCGCAATTGACGAAGAGGTTCGGCACCGGCGTCTTGCCGATGATCGCCGAGCGGTCCGGCGTCACGTCGACGATGCCGCCCCACTTCCGCAGCATCCGCATCCGGTTGAAGATCGGAAAAATCTCGCAGATCGCAGCCACCGTGTGCTCGATCAGCGGCAGCCCGCCGCGCTGTGAATAGCTGGTGTACTGGTCGGTGCCCGAGCCGATCACCAGCTCGCCCTTGTCGGACTGGCTGATATAGGCGTGCACCGTGTTCGACATCACCACACAGGGAAACACCGGCTTCACCGGCTCCGAGACCAACGCTTGCAGCGGGAAGCTCTCCAGCGGCATGCGTACGCCCGCGCTCTCCATGACAACGCTCGTATGCCCTGCCGCCGAAACCGCAACCTTCTTCGCGCCGATGAAGCCCTTGGCGGTGTCGACGCCGGTCACGGCGCCGTCCGGGCCGCGCCGGATGGCGATCACGGGGCAATTCTGGATGATGTCGACGCCGCGCGCCGCCGCAGCCCGCGCATAGCCCCAGGCCACCGCGTCGTGCCGCGCGGTCCCCGCGCGCATCTGCAGCGCCGCGCCCATGACCGGGTAGCGCGCGTCCTTCGAGATGTTGAGCGGCGGGCAGAACGCCTTGGCCTCCTCGGCCGAAAGCCAGCGGTTGTCGACGCCGTTCAGCCGGTTGGAATGCACGTGGCGCTGGAAGGACTGCACGTCGTGCACGTTGTGCGCCAGCATCATCACGCCGCGCCGCGAGAACATGACGTTGTAGTTCAGCTCCTGGCTCAGCCCGTCCCACAGGTCGAGCGCGTGATCGTAGAGCTTAGCGCTCTCGTCGTAGAGGTAGTTCGAGCGGATGATCGTGGTGTTGCGCCCGGTGTTGCCGCCGCCGAGCCAGCCCTTGTCGATCACCGCGACATTGGTGATGCCGTGTTCGCGGGCGAGGTAGTATGCCGCGCCCAGCCCGTGGCCACCCGCGCCGACGATGATCACGTCGTACTGCTTTTTCGGCTGCGCATCCGGCCATTGCTCGCGCCAGCCCTTGTGGCCGGTGAGCGCGTTCTTGACCACGGCAAAGGCGGAATAGCGGGGCATCGGGCAATCCTCGGGCGGGGGCGTCGCCCCCGCAGTGCCACGATCGCGCCGCGCCCGAGTGGATGGATGCGACGCATCGCGGCGGCGTTTGCGACATCGCCCGCCGGGCGGCGCTTCAGCGCCGGGGCAGGAAACCCGCGTGCCGGTTTACGTCCTTGTAGAGCAGGTAGCGGAACGGCCCCGGCCCGCCCGCGTAGCAGGCCTGCGGGCAAAAGGCGCGCAGCCACATGAAGTCGCCCGCCTCGACTTCGACCCAGTCGCGGTTGAGCTTGTAGACCGCCTTGCCCTCCAGCACGTAGAGCCCGTGCTCCATCACATGCGTTTCCTCGAAGGGGATCACGCCGCCGGGCTGGAAGGTGACGATGGTGACATGCATGTCGTGGCGCATATCGGCGGGATCGACGAAGCGGGTGGTGGCCCAGCGGCCCTCGGTGCCCGGCATTTCCGAGGGCGTGACCTCGGCATCCGAGGTGACGATCGGATCGGGCTTCTCCAGCCCCTCGACCGGCTCGTAGAGCTTGCGGATCCAGTGGAACCGCACCGCCCCCTGGCCCGCATTGCGCAGCGACCAGCGACTGTCGGCGGGCAGATAGGCATAGCCGCCCTCGCCCATCTCGTGGCGGGCTCCTTCGATCCCGAGCGAGAGCCGCCCCTCGACCACGAAGATCACCCCCTCGACCCCGGCCTCGGTCTCGCCGCGCTCGGAGCCGCCGCCGGGCTGCACCTCCATCAGGTATTGCGAGAAGGTCTCGGCGAAGCCGGTGAGCGGGCGGGCGATCACCCACAGCCGCGTGGCGTCCCAGAACGGCAGGTAGCTGGTGGTGATGTCGCGCATCGTGCCCTTCGGCAGCACCGCATAGGCCTCGGTAAAGACGGCGCGGCCGGTCATCAGCTCGGTCTGGGGCGGGTGGCCGCCGGTCTGGGCGAAATAGCTGCGCTCGGTCATGACGATCTCCTGTGCGGTCGCGGAGCAGTCTCGCACGGCCCGCCGGGCCATGGATAGCGCCGCTCATGCACAAGGTACTTCAGCCTGCACTTGATAATCGGGCGGGGTGTGAACGAGACAGCTTCAAATATTTTCATAAGATTCCCGACGCGCGGCTTTGCTAAGCTGCCCGCATCAAAGGAGGCCCCAAGTGAACCGCTACCCCCGCGACATGATTGGCTACGGCGCCGAGACCCCCGATCCGAAATGGCCGGAAGGCGCGAAGATCGCGCTGCAGATCGTGCTGAACTACGAAGAGGGCGGCGAGAACAACATCCTGCATGGCGATGCGGGATCGGAGGCGTTCCTGTCGGAGATCGTCGGTGCCGCGCAATGGCCTGGCCAGCGGCACTGGAACATGGAGTCGATCTACGAATACGGCGCGCGCGCCGGGTTCTGGCGGCTGCACCGGATGCTGAAGGACCTGCCCGTCACCGTCTACGGCGTGGCCACCGCGCTGGCGCGGAGCCCCGAGCAGGTCGCGGCGATGAAGGACGCGGACTGGGAGATCGCCAGCCATGGCCTGAAATGGATCGAGTACAAGGACGCCGACGAGGCGTCCGAGCGCGCCGACATGGAAGAGGCGATCCGGCTGCACACCGAGGTGGTGGGCGAGGCCCCGCGCGGCTGGTACACGGGGCGGTCCTCTGACAACACGGTGCGGCTGGTGGCCGAGAACGGCGGCTTCGCCTATGCCGCCGACACCTATGCCGACGACCTGCCCTATTGGTCGCGCTTCGGGGATCGCGACCAGCTCATCGTGCCCTACACGCTCGACGCAAACGACATGCGTTTCGCCACGCCGCAGGGCTTCAACTCGGGCGACCAGTATTTCTCCTATCTCAAGGACAGCTTCGACTGCCTCTACGAGGAGGGGCTTGAAGGCGCGCCAAAGATGATGTCGATCGGCCTGCATTGCCGCCTCGTCGGGCGGCCCGGAAGGGCGCAGGCGCTCAAGCGCTTCCTCGATTATGTCCGCCGACACGAGGGCGTCTGGTTCGCCACGCGCCTGCAGATCGCCGAGCATTGGGCCGCGACGCATCCGCCGGTGGCGCGCGAGCGGCCTTCGGAGATGGAGCGGGACGCCTTCGTCGCCCGTTTCGGCGGCGTGTTCGAGCATTCGGCCTGGATCGCGGAGCGTGCGCACGGGCTGGAGCTTGGTCCCGCGCATGACACCGCCCTTGGCCTTCACAACGCGCTCTCGCGCATCTTCCGCTCGGCTTCCGAAGCCGAACGGCTCGGCGTGCTCACCGCGCATCCCGACCTCGCGGGCAAGCTTGCGGCGGCCAAGCGGCTGACCGCCGAGAGCACCGCCGAGCAGGCCAGCGCCGGGCTCGACGCGCTCACCGACCAAGAGCGCGCGCGCTTCACCGAGTTGAACGACGCCTATGTCGCCAAGTTCGGCTTTCCCTTCATCATCGCCGTGCGCGACCACGACAAGGCGGGAATCCTCGCGGCTTTCGAGCGGCGTATCGACAGCGACCGCGACACCGAGTTCGCCGAGGCCTGCCGTCAGGTCGAGCGGATCGCGCTGCACCGTCTGCGCGCGATGATGCCGCCGAGCGGGGGCGGGAACCCGGCATGAGCGGCGAGATCCGCACCGAGCCGCTGACGCGCGAGGCCTTCGCGCCATTCGGCGACGTGATCGAGGCGGCGGGCGCGCCGGACAAGATCATCAATGCCGGCCTCTGCGGGCGGCATCACGACCTCGCCCGGCTCGATTTCGGCAGCGATGGCCGCGCCGGGATCTCGGTCTTCGACGCCAAGCCCCGCGCCCTGCCCTACACGCTCGACCTCGTGGAGCGGCATCCCGATGGCAGCCAAGCCTTCATTCCGCTCAGCCTCGCCTCATTTCTGGTCATCGTCGCGCCCGATGAGGATGGCCGGCCCGGTCGCCCGCGCGCCTTCGTGACGACGCCGGGACAGGCGGTCAACCTGCTCAGGAACACGTGGCACGGTGTGCTGACGCCGCTAGAGGCGCCGGGGCTCTTCGCGGTGGTCGACCGCATCGGGCCCGGCGCCAATCTGGAAGAATACCGGTTCGAGGTGCCCTGGCGCGTCACCGGCTGATCGCGGGACCCGGCGCCAAGACCGGGCCTGCCCAAACACAGGGAGACAGGAATGGCCGATACCTCGATCGGAACCCCGGAACAGCTGCGGGATCCGAACTACACCCCCGCCCTGCACAAGGCGATCCCGCTGGGCATCCAGCACGTGCTAGCCATGTTCGTGGCCAACGTCACCCCGGCGATCATCGTCGCCGGCGCGGCGGGGTTCGGTTTCGGCTCGAACTCACCCGACTTTCCCGAACTCCTCTACCTGATCCAGATGTCGATGCTGTTCGCGGGGATTGCTACGCTCCTGCAGACGATCACCCTGGGGCGGGTCGGCGCGGCGCTGCCGATCGTGCAGGGCACCAGCTTCGCCTTTCTGCCGATCATGATCCCGCTCGTTGCGGGCAAGGGCATCGACGGGCTGGCGGCACTCTATGGCGGCATCGTGGTGGGCGGGCTGTTCCACGCCTCGCTCGGCCTGGTCATCGGCCGCATCCGCTTCGCGCTGCCGCCGCTGGTCACCGGCCTCGTGGTAACGCTGATCGGGCTGGCGCTGGTGCAGGTCGGCATCCAGTACGCGGCGGGCGGCGTCCCGGCCAAGGCGGCGGGCGCGGCCGAATACGGCTCGGCGCTGAACTGGTCGGCGGCGCTGGTGGTGATCGCGGTGACGCTGGGGCTGAAATTCTTCACGCGCGGCATGCTGGCGGTCTCGGCGGTGCTTCTGGGGCTGATCGCGGGCTACGCCTATGCCATGGCGGTCGGCATCCTCACCCCGGCTGAGGTCGCGGGCTCGTGGTCGAACGCCGCCGCCTTCGCCCTGCCCGACCCGTTCCGCTACGGGGTCGAGTTCACGGCGGCCGCGATCATCGGCTTCTGCCTGATGGCCTTCGTCTCGGCGGTCGAGACGGTGGGCGACGTGTCGGGCATCACCAAGGGCGGCGCGGGCCGCGAGGCCACGGATCGCGAGATCGAGGGCGCGACCTATGCCGACGGGTTCGGCACGGCGCTCGCGGGGGTGTTCGGCGGGCTGCCCAACACCTCGTTCAGCCAGAATGTCGGGCTGATCGCGATGACCGGGGTGATGAGCCGGCACGTCGTCACCTGCGGCGCGATCTTCCTGATCATCTGCGGTCTGGTGCCCAAGGTGGGCGCGGTGATCCGCACCGTGCCGATCGAGGTGCTGGGCGGCGGCGTGATCGTGATGTTCGGCATGGTGGTCGCGGCGGGGGTTTCGATGCTCGCCGATGTCGACTGGAACCGCCGCAACATGGTGATCTTCGCGGTCTCGCTCAGCCTCGGTCTCGGCCTGCAGCTGGAGCCGGAGGCGGTGCAGTACCTGCCCGAGACGGCGCGGGTGCTGCTGACCTCGGGGCTGCTGCCCGCCGCCTTCCTCGCCATCGTGCTGAACCTCGTCCTGCCCGAGGCGCTGGCCGACGAGGCACCCGCCCCCGCGCCCAAGCCGCACGGCCTGCCATTCGAGACGCCGCGCCACTGACGATCCATCAAGCGACAATGGCCAGCCTCCCGGGGCTGGCCATCGGTCCGCGCGGCTTCAGCTGCCGCGATAGGTCGAATAGCCGAAGGGCGAGACCAGAAGCGGCACGTGGTAGTGGTCGTCCGCCGACATGCCGAAGCGCAGCGGCACCGTGTCGAGGAAACGCGGGCTCTCGGCCGCCACGCCGCAGGCGTCGAGGTAGTCGCCCACCGCGAAGCTCAGTTCGTAGGTGCCGGTCTCGAACTCGGTCTCGGGCAAGATCGGCGCATCGGTGCGGCCGTCTTCATTGGTCACCATCTCCTTGAGCACGACCCGCCGGTCGCCCTCGATCCGGGCCAGCTCGATCCGCAGCCCGGCCGCGGGGCAGCCCCGCGCGGTGTCGAGAACATGGGTGGTCAGGTAGCCTGGCATCGCGTCACTCCTTGCAGCGTCGCCCGCAGAGTAGCGCGGCGCGTGGCAGGGGGAAAAGCGCCACCCGGGCCGGGGGTGTTTCAAGTTCTTCCTGAGGATCGGGCGTGGCCCGAACGCCCGCGGCCCCGAGGCGGATGACGAGCACCAACTTCGGACGTCCCCTTCTACGCGACGACCAGCGGGGAGGCAGAGCCGCTCGAAACCTCAGCCCGCCTCCCCCTGTCAGTGATCGTCGGACCCCAGCCCGACGCTCATTGCCCGAGTGCGATCCCCTCGCGGCGCGGGTCGGCGCCGCCCGTCAGCATCTCACCGATCTCGATCGCGTGCAGCCCCGAGGTCAGGTCGCGGATCTCGGTCTCGAAGCCGATCTCCTGCAGCGGGGTCTGCAGTGCTTCGGCCTCGGTCCCCGCCTCGATGTCGAAGGTGCCGAAGCGGTTCACCAGATGCGGCGCGGCGACGGCCTGCTGCACGTCCATGCCCCAATCGGCCCAGTTGATGATGGTCTGCGCGACATAGCCGATGATCCGGCTGCCACCGGGCGAGCCCACCACCAGCACCGGCGTCTCGCCCTGCATCACGATGGTCGGCGCCATCGAGGAGCGCGGCCGCTTGCCCGGCTCGACCCGGTTGGCGATCGGGCGGCCCTCCTCATGCGTGGCAAAGCTGAAGTCGGTCAGCTCGTTGTTCAGCAGGAACCCCCGCACGAACAGCCGCGAGCCGAAGCCGTTCTCGATCGTCGTGGTCATCGACAGGGCGTTGCCATCGGCATCGACGATGGAGATGTGGCTGGTCGAGGGCAGCTCGATCGACATGTCGTCGCCCCAGAGCATCGCGTGCTGCCATTCCGGCTCGCCCGGGACCACCTCCGGCAGCGCGTCGTCGCCCGCGAGCAGCGCCGCGCGGCTCGAGAGATAGGCCGGATCGACCAGCCCCTCTGTCGGCATCGGCACGTAATCGCTATCGGCCATGTAGCGGCCGCGATCCGCGAAGGCGAGCCGCGAGGCGTCACCGATCAGCCGCCAGGCCTCGGCGCTGTCGGGCCCCATCGCGCCGAGATCATAGGTACCGAGCATGCCGAGGATCTGCCCCACCGTCAGTGCGCCGGAGGATGGCGGTCCCATGCCGCAGACATCGTAGTCGCGATAGGCAGCGCAGACCGCGTCGCGCTCCACCACCTCGTAGAGCGCGAGATCGGTTTCCGACAGCACGCCCGGATTGCCCTCGGCGCCCTGCACCGTGGCGACGATGTCGGCGGCGATGCCGCCCTCGTAGAAAGCGTCGGCCCCGCCTTCGGCCATGGCGCGCAGCACCTCGGCATAGTCGGGATTCTTCAGCGTCGCGCCCTCGGCGATGGCGCTGCCGCCGGGAAAGAAATACGCGGCCGTCGCCGGAAAGCGCTGCAACCGCTCGGCATCCTCGGCGACCAGCGTGGCAAGGCGCGGCGAGACCGCGAAGCCCTCCTCGGCATGGGCGATGGCGGCATCGAACAGCCCGGCCCAGTCGGATTTGCCCCATTTCTCATGCGCTGTCTCGAGCAGGCGCGGCGTACCGGGCGTGCCGACCGAAAGACCGCCCACCACCGCGTCGAAGAATTCGAGCGGCTGGCCGCTCTCATCCTGAAACAACGTCGGCGTCGCGGCCAGCGGCGCGGTCTCGCGCCCGTCCAGCGTGGTCAGCTCGCCGCTCTCGGCGTCGTACCAGACGAGGAAGGCGCCGCCGCCGAGCCCCGAGCTTTGCGGCTCGACCAGCCCCAGCACCGCCTGCACCGCGACCATCGCATCGGCGGCCGAGCCACCTTCGCGCAGCACCTCCGCGCCCGCCTCCACGGCGAGCGGGTTGGCCGCAGTGACCATCCATTCCTGCGCCTCGACCGGGCGGCCCGCCCGCTTGGCCTCGACCGCGGCCTGCGCCGCCTGCGACAGCCCCGCGATCTCGCCCGTGGAGGTGCCCTCGGTGGTGATGGCATCGGCGGCCTGCTGCGCGGCGGCGGGCCATGCGGCCAGCAGCAGCGGGATCACGGCGTGTCTCATCGGTCTGCTCCTCTGCGAGTTGCAGACATTAAGCGCGCTACATGCCCTCGGGGCAAGCCCGGGCTGCCACCCCGGCCCTAGCGCAGCCGCAGCTCGGTCGCGGCGTCGAACAGCATCACCCGCGCCGCATCGACCTGAAGGCCCACCCGGCTGTTGGGGCGCGGCGCGGGATCGTCCTCGCGCAGCTCCACCACCAGCCGGTCGCCGGTCGCCGCGACCAGATAGGCATAGGAGACGCCGCCAAGACGCTCGACCAGATCGACGAGGTGGCTGTCGCCCTCCGCGAGCGCCAGATGCTGCGGCCGCACGCCGACGGTCACCTCCGTCCCGGCCTCCGGCAGGCGGGCCGGCACCCGCAGCGTCTGCGCCCCGAGCCCCGGTGCCAGCACCCCCTCCGCGGCGGCGCTGCCGCTCACGAAGTTCATCGCCGGGCTGCCGATGAAGCCCGCGACGAAGCGGTTGTCGGGATCGCGGTAGAGATCCATCGGCGCGCCGACCTGCTCGATGTTGCCGCCCCTGAGCACCACGATCTTGTCCGCGAGCGTCATCGCCTCGACCTGGTCATGAGTGACGTAGATCATCGTCGCGCCGATCTCCTTGTGCAGCCGGGCGATCTCGACCCGCATGTCGACCCGAAGCTCGGCGTCGAGGTTCGACAGCGGCTCGTCGAACAGGAACACTTCCGGGCCGCGGACGATGGCGCGGCCGATCGCGACGCGCTGGCGCTGCCCGCCCGAGAGCGCCTTGGGCTTGCGCTTGAGGTAATCGTCGAGCTTGAGGATACGGCTCGCCTCGCGCACCTTCTCCTTGATCTCGGCGCTCTTGTGACCGGTCATCTTCAGGCCGAAGCCCATGTTCTCTTCGACCGTCATGTGCGGGTAGAGGGCGTAGGTCTGGAACACCATCGCCACGCCGCGATCGGCCGGGTCGGCGCGGGTCACGTCCTGATCGCCGATGCGGATCTCGCCGGCGCTGGTCGCCTCGAGCCCGGCGATCATCCGCAAGAGCGTGGACTTGCCGCAGCCCGATGGACCGACGAAGACCACGAATTCACCGTCGCTGATGTCGAGATCGACGCCGTGGATCACCTCCACCTCGCCGTATCGCTTCACGAGCTTGCGCAGGGTGACGTCAGACATCTTTCTCTCCCTTGTCGCGGGCCTGCCCCTGATCGGGGAAGCGCCACGCCTCCATGTCCCTCGATATGTGCGCCGCCGCCTCGCGCAGCAGCGGCACCATCTCCTCCAGATCGTCCAGCGACTTGCGCGCGGTCACCGAGGTGACCGAGAGCGCGCCGATTACCCGGCCGCGCGCGGTCAGGATCGGCAGCGCCACGCAGATGATGCCCGGCTCGTGCTCCTCGCGGTCGAAGGCATGGCCGCGCGCCCGGATCTCGGCCAGTTCGGCGCGCAGGCTTTCGGCATCGGTGATCGTCTGCGGCGTGAACCGGTAGAAGCTCTGCAGCGCCACCGCCCGGTCGAGCGCCGCCTCGTCGAGAAAGGCCAGCATCGCCTTGCCGACCCCGGTGCAATGCGCGGGCCCGACCTTGCCGGCCTGGCTGAACATCTCGACCGGGCGGGACGGCACCCGCTTGTCGACGTAGAGCACCTGTCCCGCGTCGAGCTGCGCCAGGTGCACGGTTTCGGCCGCCCGCGCCGCCAGCCGTGACAGATGCGGCCGCGCCACCGGCGCCAGCGAGGACTGCTCCCAGGCGGCATGGGCGAGCCGCATGAGCCGCAGCCCCGGCGCGTAGGTCTGCCGCTCCGGGTCGAGCGCCAGCAGCCCCTGATTCGTCAGCGTCTGCAGCAGCCGGTAGAGCGTCGCCTTGGGATAATCCGAGCGTTCGCGCAGCTCGTTGAACCGGACGGGGCGCTCGAACCCGGCCACCAGATCGAGCACCGTCACTGCCTTGCCGATGGTGCCGTCGCCCACCTGCTGTTCGCTTCGCTGCGCCCTCATCCTGCCCTCTCCGTTGCGTGCGAGCCCGCCAAAGCGTGTCTCGACTGTTGACAAGCATAGGGCAGACCGGCGTATGATTTCAATATGCAAAACCTGGTCTCAAATAATGAGACTGGAGATGCTGGGAGAAATGGGGAGGAGACCATGGTTACTCACTACCGGGCCGCGCTTGCCGCGCTGGCCATGTCGACGTCGCTGGCCAGCGGCGCCTTCGCCGAAAGCCACGAGATGGCGCTTTCGGGCGAGCTGAAGATCTTCTCGGACATGTCCAACCCTGCGCCGCGCGCGGTGATGGAGGGCATGATCGAGCGATTCGGCGAGATGCACCCCGATCTGGACATTGAGCTGACGGTGATCGACCGCGAGGCCTACAAGACGCAGATCCGCAACTTCCTGACCGCGAACCCGCCGGACGTGGCGAACTGGTACGCGGGCAACCGCATGGCGCCCTATGTCGATGCCGGGCTGTTCGAGGACGTGTCCGACCTCTGGGAAGGCGAGCTTTCCGAGAACCTCGCCTCGACCAAGGGCGCGATGACACTCGACGGTAAGCAGTGGGGCGTGCCCTACACCTACTACCAGTGGGGCGTGTACTACCGGAAGGATCTCTACGAGGAGCACGGGCTCGAGGAGCCGCAGGACTGGGAGACATTCAAGTCGAACTGCCAGACGCTTCTGGACAACGACATCAAGTGCTTCACCATCGGCACCAAGTTCCTGTGGACCGCCGCCGGCTGGTTCGACTACCTCAACATGCGCACCAACGGCTTCGACTTCCACATGGCGCTCGCCAATGGCGAGGTCGAGTGGACCGACGACCGGGTGAAGCAGACCTTCGCCAATTGGCGCGAGCTGATCGACATGGGCGCCTATGTCGACAACCACACCGCCTATAGCTGGCAGGAGGCGCTGCCCTTCATGGTCAATGGCGAGGCGGCGGCCTACCTGATGGGCAACTTCGCCGTGGCGCCGCTGCGCGAGGCCGGACTGTCGGACGATCAGCTCGACTACTACCAGTTCCCGGCGATCAACCCCGATGTCGAGCTGGCCGAGGACGCGCCCACCGACACGTTCCACATCCCCTCGGGGGCGCAGAACAAGGAGGCCGCGCGCGCCTTCCTGAAATTCGTCACCTCGGCCGAGAACCAGACCGCGATCAACGCGGGCGACGCGCTGGGGCAGCTGCCGGTGAACAGCGGCTCCTCGGTCGATGACGACAAGTTCCTGAAAGAGGGCTTCGAGGTGCTGTCGTCGAACAGCCCCGGCGGCGTGGCGCAGTTCTTCGACCGCGACGCCCCGGCCGAGATGGCCAAGGTGGCGATGGAGGGCTTCCAGGAGTTCATGGTCAAGCCCGACAATCTCGACCGCATCCTCGACCGGCTCGAGCGCGCGCGCCAGCGGATCTACTGATCCGCGCAACGCATGATCCCCGGGGGCGGTGCGCCGCCCCCGACCATTCCGTTCTCTCCCGAAGGTGCAGCCATGGCCCCGCTCCCGCCCTCCACCGCGCCCCGACCGGCAGCCATCCCCGCGAGCGGGCCCGCGCCGCGCGGCTGGTGGCGCCGCAACCAGATCGCGATCACGCCATGGCTGTTCTTGGCGCCCGGCATCCTGTTCTTCGCGATCTACGTGCTGATCCCGGTGTTCCAGAGCTTCAATGTCTCGCTCTACGATTGGGACGGGCTGGGCGAGGCCGAGTACGTGGGCCTCGCCAATTACGAGGAGATGTACTGGGACGACGCCTTCTACACCTCGCTCAGAAACAATGTGATCTGGCTGGTGCTCTACCTGCTGGCGATCCCGATGGGGCTCGCCATCGCGCTGTTCCTGAACCAGACGGTGGCCGGGATCCGGATCTACAAGTCGCTGTTCTTCTTCCCCTTCGTGATCTCACAGGTGGTGGTCGGCCTGGTCTTCAGCTGGTTCTACGACCCCTCCTTCGGCCTTCTCAACGTGATGCTGGGCTGGTTCGGCGCGGGCCCGATCAACGTGCTGGGCGACGAGCGCTGGGTCACCTACGGCATCATCGCCGCCGGTCTCTGGCCGCAGACCGCCTATTGCATGATCCTCTACCTCACCGGTCTGAACGCCGTGGACCCCGAGCAGATCGAGGCCGGTCGCCTCGACAACGCCAAGGGCTTCCGGATGCTGTGGCACATCATCCTGCCGCAGCTGCGCCCCGCCACCTTCATCGCCTTTGTCGTCACCATCATCGGGGCGCTGCGCTCCTTCGACCTGATCTCGATCATGACCGCTGGCGGGCCGTTCGGCGAAAGCCGGGTGCTCAGCTTCTACATGTTCGAGGTGGCGCTGTCGGAATACGGCTTCCGCATGGGCTACGGGGCCGCCATCGCCGTGGTGCTGTTCCTGATCATGCTGGTCTTCATCACCTACTTCCTGTGGTCGATGTACCGCGAGGAGCGCGGCCGATGACCCGGGGCGAATTCGATGCGCTCTGCGCGGCGCGGCCCGGCGCGGTCCAGTCGGGTCCGGGCGAGCTCGACTCGTGGAAGGTCGGCGGCAAGATGTTCGCCTGCTGGGGCGATGGCGAGAAGCGCGCGGCCAATACCGGCACCGTGGTCGTCGCCACCCCGGACCACGAGACCGCCGAAATGCTGGTCGAGGCGGGGGCCGCGCATTGGCCGCCCTATTTTCGCGGCGCCTGGGTCGGGCTGAGGCTTGAGGGGCTCGACCCCGAAGAGGCCCGCCACCGGATCGCCGTCAGCTATGGCCGTGTGCGCGCGGGCCTGACGAAACGGGCGCAGGCCGAACTGCCGCCGATGGAGGAAATCTGAGATGTTCCCGACCCCGATCGAAAAGCAGCCGCGCGGCGCGCAGATCGCCTACCAGTCGCTGATCCCCATCGCCCTCATCCTGTGGCTGCTGCCGCTCATCGCCGTGGCGATCTTCTCGATCCGCCCCGACGCCGATTTCGCCAATGCCAACTATTGGGGCTGGCCGTCCTCGTTCGAGGGGGTGACCAACTACTCCAAGGTCTTCTTCGAGAGCGACATGCCGCGCTACCTCTTGAACTCGGTGCTGATCACCGTGCCCACGGTGATCGGCGCGGTGGCGCTCAGCTGCATGACCGGCTTCGCGCTCGGCATCTACAAGTTCCGCGCCAACATCTGGATCTTCTTCCTGTTCGTCGCGGGCAACTTCGTGCCGTTCCAGATCCTTATGGTCCCCGTCCGCGACCTGACGCTCGATCTGGGGCTCTACAACACCAAGACCGGGCTGGTGCTGTTCCACATCGCCTTCCAGACCGGCTTCTGCACGCTGTTCATGCGCAACTTCATCCGCGCCCTGCCCTTCGAGCTGATCGAGGCGGCGCGGGTCGAGGGCGTCTCGGAATGGCGCATCTTCGTCTTCGTGGTGCTGCCACTGATGAAACCCGCCATCGCCGCCCTCGCTGTCCTCATCTTCACCTTCATCTGGAACGACTATTTCTGGGCCGTGGTGCTGACCCAAGGGGCCGAGAGCCAGCCGGTCACCGCCGGGATCACCTCCTTCAACGCGCAGTACCGCGCCGCCTATCACCTGATGAGCGCGGGCAGCATCGTCGCCGCCCTGCCGCCCGTCGCCATGTTCTTCCTGATGCAGCGACACTTCATCGCTGGCCTCACCCTCGGAGCCGTGAAATGACCACCGACTGCTGGCGCCTCGACAGCTTTGCCCAGACCCTCGTGCTGGCCGCGACCGACGCGCGGCTGCCCGAGGTGATCTATTGGGGCGCGCCGCTGCCCAAAGCCACCGACCTCGCCCCCATCGCCCGCGCCCATGCGATGGACCGGACCGGCGGCATGCTCGACGCCAATGCGCCGCTTTCGATCTGCCCCGAGGCCGATCGCAGCTTTCCCGGCCAGCCGGGGCTGAGCCTGCGCGACGCCGAAGGGCGGGTGCTGCGACCGCGGCTGCGGCTGGTGGAGGTCGAGGCGGAGCGCGACAGGCTGGTGGTGCACTGCGTCGATGCCGATCTCGGCCTTCGCTACGCCGCGCGGTTCGAGATCGATCCCGACACTCATGTGCTGGGCCTTTCGGCCGAGATCGAAAGCGGCGCGCCCGTCATCATCGACTGGCTCGCCGCCCCGGTGCTGCCCGGGCCGCAGCTCTCGGACGAGATGATCGACATGGCGGGCCGCTGGATCGGCGAGTTCCGGCCGCAGCGCACGCCGTGGTCCTCGGGCATCCGCCTGCGCGAGAGCCGCACCGGCCGCTCGGGGCACGAGCATTTCCCCGGCCTGATCGTGCCGGGGCGCGGCACCACCAACACCCGAGGCGAGGTCTGGGCCTTTCACTACGGCTGGTCCGGCGGGCACCGCATGGTGGCCGAAGAGCTGCCAGACGGGCGGCGGCAGATTCAGTTCGGCCATGCCAGCGCGACCGAGCTGGCCCCGGTCACCCGCGCCGCCACCGCCCAGCTTCTGGCGAGCTATTCGCGCGCCGGGCTCAATGGCTGCGCCATCGCGTTCCAGCGCCACATCCGCGACCGCGTCGTCACATGGCCCGACCCCGACCGCCCGCGCCCGGTGCATTACAATTGCTGGGAGGCGATCTATTTCGACCACGATGTCGAGGATCTGAAGGCGATCGCCGACCGCGCCGCCGCCCTCGGCGCCGAGCGCTTCGTGCTCGACGACGGCTGGTTCGGCCGGCGCGACGACGACACTTCGAGCTTGGGCGACTGGTGGATCGACGACCGCAAGTATCCCGACGGGCTCGGCCCGCTGATCGAGCATGTCCATGGGCTGAACATGACCTTCGGCATCTGGTTCGAGCCGGAGATGATCAATGCCGACAGCGACACCCACCGCGCCCATCCCGACTGGGCGATGGGGCCGAGCGACCAGATCGAGGGACGCCAGCAGCTGGTGCTCGACCTGACCCGCGAGGAGGTGCGCGACTATCTCTTCGACCGGATCGGCGCGGTGCTGCGCGACCATCCGATCGACTACATCAAGTGGGACCACAACCGGCTGCTCCCCTATCCCGACGCCGAACAGACCCGCGGCATCTACGACCTGCTGGACCGGCTGCGCGCCGCGCATCCCATGGTCGAGATCGAAAGCTGCGCCTCCGGCGGCGGCCGCATCGACGCGGGCATCCTCGCGCGCACCCAGCGGGTCTGGCTCTCGGACAGCAACGACGCGGTTGAGCGGCTCAGGATGCAGCACGAGGCGGCGCTGTTCCTGCCCGCCGCCATCACCGGCAGCCATGTCGGGCCGCGCCGCGCCCATACCTCGGGACGGGTGCACGACATCCGCTTCCGCGCCTGGGTCGCTGCGCAGCGGCATATGGGCTTCGAGATGGACCCGCGCGAACTGACCGAGGAGGAGGCGCAGGTGCTCACCCGCGTCACCGCCTGGTGGAAGAACAACCGCGACTGGACCATGCGCGCCGACATCCACCGGCTCGACAGCGCCGACGGCGCGGTGATCGCCGAGGCGCAGATGGCACCCGATGGCGGCCGCTTCGTGGTCTTCGCGGGCTATGCCGAAAGCGCGGCGCAGATCCTGCCCCGGCCGCTGCGGCTCACCGGTCTCGACCCCGAGGCGACCTACCGCGTCGCGCTCGTGAACCCCGAGGATCTGGGCGTGCTGTCGCGCGGGCCGCTGGCGCTCAAGGACGGCGCGCTTGACCTGCCCGGCGGCTATCTGATGAGCCACGGGCTGCACCTGCCATCCGCCTTTCCCGATACAATGTGGGTGCTCGAGGGCACCCGTCTCTGACGGACACCGCCATGACCGACCTCATTCGTACATTGGGCTGCTGCTACTATCCCGAGCAGTGGCCCCGCACGATCTGGGCCGAGGATGCCCGCCGCATGGCCGAGACCGGACTGACATGGGTGCGGATCGGCGAATTCGCCTGGGCGAAGCTGGAACCCCGCCCGGGCGAGCTGCGCTGGGACTGGCTCGACGAGGCGATCTGGACGCTGGGCGAGGCCGGGCTCAAGGTGGTACTCGGCACCCCCACCGCCACGCCGCCGCGCTGGGTTCTCGACAAGCACCCCGACATGCTGTCGGTGGACGCGCAAGACCGCCCGCGCAAGTTCGGCTCGCGGCGGCATTACTGCTTCAGCCACGAGGGCTACGCCACCGAGAGCGACCGGATCGTCGGTCTGATGGCCGATCGCTACGGCCGCAACGACCACGTCGCGGCGTGGCAGACCGACAATGAATATGGCTGCCACGACACCACCATTTCCTATTCCGACGCGGCCCGCGCCGCCTTTCGCCGCTGGCTGCGCAGCCGTTACGGCGACATCGAGGCGCTCAACACCGCCTGGGGCAACGTGTTCTGGTCGATGGAGTACCGCGATTTCGACGAGATCGACCTGCCCAACCTCACCGTGACCGAGCCGAACCCGGCGCATGCGCTGGCGTTCCGACGGTTCTCTTCAGATCAAGTGGTGGCCTTCAACCGCCGCCAGGTCGAGATCATCCGCGCCCGCTCCTCGGCCCCGATCACCCACAACTACATGGGTCGGATCACCGATTTCGACCATTTCGCGGTCGGCGCCGATCTCGATTTCGCCTCGTGGGACAGCTACCCGCTGGGCTTTCTCGAAGACCGCGCCGGCGCCACGCCGGAGCAACAGCGCGATTACGCGCGGCAGGGCGACCCGGATTTCCAGGCGCTGCACCACGACCTCTACCGCACCGTCGGCCGCGGCCGGTGGTGGGTGATGGAGCAGCAGCCGGGGCCGGTGAACTGGGCCCCGCACAATCCCGCGCCGCTCCCGGGCATGGTGCGCCTCTGGAGCTGGGAGGCCTTCGCGCATGGCGCGGAATGCGTCAGCTACTTCCGCTGGCGGCAGGCCCCCTTCGCGCAGGAGCAGCTTCATGCGGGGCTCTTGCGCCCCGACAGCCAGTCCGCGCCGGGGCTGGAGGAGGCGCGCCAGGTCGCGCAGGAGATCGCGCAGGCCTCGGCGGTGGCGACCGCCGCCGCCGAGGTGGCGATCCTCTTCGACTATGACGCCGATGCCGCTTGGGCGGTGCAGCCGCATGGGCAGCGGCTGAGCTATTTCGGCCTCGTGCTCGATCTCTACAAGGCGATGCGGGGGCTCGGGCTCTCGATCGACATCCTGCCCGCCACCACGCGCGACTTCACCGGCTACCGGCTGATCGCGGCGCCGGGGCTGATGCACATGCCGGATGCGCTGAAATCGGCGCTGGCCGCCACCGATGCCGAGGTGCTGATCGGGCCGCGCGCGGCGGCGCGCGATGCCGAGTTCTCGATCCCGGTGCCGCTGCCCCCGGCCTTTCCCGGCCTCGACGTGACAGTGGCCCATGTCGAGAGCCTGCGCACCGACCGGCCCGAGCCGCTCGACCAGGGCGGCGCCTTCACCGGTTACCGCGAGGCGCTGGAAGGCGCGGCCAAGATCGTGGAGCGCACCGCATCAGGCGCGCCGGCGCTGATGCGCGAGGCGCGGGTGAGCTACCTCGGTGGCTGGCCCGACCCGATCGCCGCAAGGCGCATCATCGCCGGTCTGTGCACGCGCGCGGGCCTCGACACTGTGGAGCTGCCCGAGGGCATCCGCCGCCGCGATACCGGGACGGAGCGGTTCTGGTTCAATCACACCGAACGGGCAGTGCAGGTCGAGGGGCTCGACCTGCCGCCGATCTCGGTGACGCGGCTGCCGCGCTGAACCAGTCGGGCGCGGCTCTCAGCCGCGCCCGATGAACGGCATCTTGGTCGCCATGACATTCATGAACTGCACATTGGCCTCGGGCGGCAGCGACGCCATGTGCAGCACCGCATCGGCGACATGGCCCACATCCATCACCGCCTCGACAGCTGTTGAGCCATCGGCCTGCGGCACGCCGCGCGTCATCGCCTCGGCCATGTCGGTGAGCGCGTTGCCGATGTCGATCTGGCCGCAGGCGATGTCGAAGGGCCGCCCGTCGAGCGACAGCGTCCGCGTCAGCCCGGTCACCGCGTGCTTGGACATGGTGTAGGGCGCCGAGCCCGGCCGCGGCACATGCGCCGAGATCGAGCCGTTGTTGATGATCCGCCCGCCCTGCGGCTGCTGGCGGCGCATCAACCCGAAGGCACCGCGCGCGACGAGGAACATGCCGGTGATGTTGGTGTCGCAGACCCTGAGCCAGTCCTCGACCGAGATCTCGTCGATCGGGCGGCCCGGCGCGTTGGTGCCGGCGTTGTTGAACAGCGCGTCGAGGCGACCCCACTTGCCCTCGATCGCGGCGAACAGCGCCTCGACCGAGGCCGGGTCGGTGACGTCGCAGCTCTGGACCAGCGCCTCGTCGTAGCCATGGGCCGTTTCGTGCAGCGGCGCCTCGCGTCGCCCGGTCAGCGCCACGCGCCAGCCCGCTTCGAGAAACCGCCGCGCCGTGGCGCGGCCGATGCCACTGCCCGCGCCGGTGATCAGGATCGTCTTGCTCATCTCTCGCCTCAATGGTTGTCGCGCGGCAGGTCGCGGCCGACCTTGTGATAGGCCGTGGCCAGTTCGAGACAGCCGCCATCGGCGAGCTGGCCCACGTTCTTGCGGTAGATCTCCTGCCACGGCGTCTGGTTGCGCAATTCGGGCGGCGACCACGCGGCCCGGCGCGCGGCCCATTCCTCGTCCGGCACCAGCGCGTCGAGGCGGCAGGCCCCAAGATCGAGCCGTACCCGGTCGCCGGTCTCGAGGAGCGCCAGACCGCCGCCCACCACCGCCTCGGGCGAGGCGTTGAGGATCGAGGGGCTCTCGGAGGTGCCCGATTGCCGCCCGTCGCCCACCGTCGGCAGGTGGTTGATCCCCGCCTTCAGCACCGCGTCGGGCGGTTGCATGTTCACCACCTCGGCCGAGCCGGGATAGCCGACGCAACCGACGCCCCGGATGAACAGGATCGTCTCGGCGTCGATCTCGAGCGCGGGATCGTTGATCCGCTCGTGGTAATCCTCGGGCCCTTCGAACACCACGGCGCGTGCCTCGAAGATGCCCTCCTGCCCGGGCCGCGACAGGTAACGCTCGCGGAAGCCCTCGGAGATCACGGAGGTCTTCATCAGCGCGCTGTCGAACAGGTTGCCCGAGAGCACGAGAAAGCCCGCGTTGATGCGCAAAGGCGCGTCATAGGGCAGGATCACGTCGGTATCCCGGCTCTCCCAGCCTTCGAGGTTCTCGCCAATGCTTCGGCCCGAGGCGGTCATCGCGCCCTCATGCAGGCGGCCCGCCTTGCGCAGCTCGCCCATTACCGCGGGCACCCCGCCCGCGCGGAAGAAGCTTTCGCCCAGATACTTGCCCGCCGGCTGCATGTTGACCAGCAAGGGCACGTCGAAGCCGATCTTCTGCCAGTCGGTCACGTCCAGCTCGACGCCCGCATGCCGCGCGATCGCCTGAAGATGCGGCGGCGCGTTGGTCGAGCCGCCGATCGCGGAGTTGGTGACGATGGCGTTCTCGAAGGCCTCGCGGGTCAGGATGTCCGAGGGTTTCAGATCCTCGTGCACCATCTCGACGATGCGCCGCCCGGTCTCGTAGGCCATCGCCATGCGCTCGCGGAACGGTGCCGGGATCGCCGAGTTGCCGGGCAGCGTCATGCCCAAGGCCTCGGCCATCGCATTCATCGTGCTGGCCGTGCCCATGGTGTTGCAATGGCCGAGCGAGGGGGCCGAGGCGCAGACCCGGCCCATGAACTCGTCATAATCGATCTTGCCCTCGGCCAGCAGGCGGCGGCTTTCCCAGATGATCGTGCCCGAGCCCGCGCGCTCGCCCTTCCACCAGCCGTCGAGCATCGGCCCGCCATTGAGCGCGATGGCCGGAATGTCGACCGTCGCCGCCCCCATCAGCATGGCGGGCGTGGTCTTGTCGCAGCCCGTCGTCAGCACCACGCCGTCGATCGGGTAGCCGTGCAGCACCTCAACGAGGCCGAGGTAGCTCAGGTTGCGGTCGAGCGCGGCGGTGGGCCGCTTGCCGGTCTCCTGGATCGGATGCACCGGGAATTCCATCGGGATGCCGCCCGCGTCGCGGATGCCCGCCTTGATCCGGTCCATGAGAAAGACATGGATCTTGTTGCAGGGCGCGATGTCGCTGCCGGTCTGGGCGATGCCGATCACCGGGCGCTCGCCCTGCAGTTCGCCCTGCGTGTAGCCCTGGTTCTGGTAGCGCTCGATATAAAGCGCGGTCATCCCCGGATTGTTGGGGTTGTCGAACCATTCCTGGCTGCGGAACTTGCGCTTCGCGCGGGTGTCCATGGCCTCTCCTCCCTCTCGGCGGCGTCCCGCCATCGCGGATCGCCTGTCTGCTTGTGGCAGGATCGCGAGATGGTATACCAGATGCAAGAGCCAATCCGGCCCTGTCGCATCATTACCGGAGCCACCCATGCCGCCGCCTCGCCATCCCTTTCGCGCGGGATTTCGCGACTGCCTGCCCTTCGTGTTGATCGTGATCCCGTTCTCGACCCTGTTCGGCGTCGTCGCCCGCGATGCGGGCCTCGACCTCCTGCAGGTGATGGCGATGTCGGTGATCGTCATCGCCGGTGCCTCGCAGTTCACGGCGCTGGCCTTGCTGCAGGACGGCGCGCCGGTCTTCGTGGCGCTGCTGGCGGCGCTGGCGGTGAACCTGCGCATGGCGATGTATTCGGCGGCATTGGTGCCGCATCTGGGCGCGGCCCCCTTGGGCGCGCGGGCGCTCGCGGCCTATCTCATGGTGGATCAGAGCTTTGCCGTGGCGGTGCGCCGCTACGAGGACAGCCCCGACATGACGCTGTCGCAGAAGCTGCGCTACTATTTCGGCTGCATGGCCGTGGTCTGCCCGATCTGGTACGGCTGCACGCTGGCGGGCGCGCTGATGGGACAGGCGATCCCGGCCTCGCTCTCGCTCGATTTCGCGGTGCCGGTCTGCTTTATCGCGCTGCTCGCGCCCCTGCTGCGCAGCCTGCCGCACCTGCTCGCAGCGCTGGTCTCGTCCATCGTCACCATCGGCTTTGCCTGGCTGCCGTGGAATCTCGGCCTGCCGATCGCCGCCATCACCGCGATGATCGCGGGCGCGCAGGCGGAGCTGTTCCTGTGCCGCCGCGCAGCGCGGCGGGCGGAGTGCACGGCATGATCGGCGCGGGTGAGTTCTGGAGCCTGACGCTGGCGCTCGGCCTAGGCACCTTCCTGATCCGGTTCTCCTTTCTCGGGCTGTTGGGCGGCCGGCAGCTGCCCGACTGGCTGCTCTTGCACCTCAAATACGTGGGCGTGGCGGTGTTCCCGGCGCTGATCGTGCCCGCCGTGCTCTGGCCCGCCGCCACGGGCGGCGAAACCGAAGCCCCCCGGGTCATCGCGGCGCTTCTCGCGGTCGCCGTGGGCCTACGCTTCGGCCCGGTCGGCGCGATCACCGCCGGGCTCGCCACGCTCTACGCGGCTCAGGCCTTGCTCTGAGCCACCGCGCCTTCGAGATCGAGCCCGTTCAGCGCGGCCACGTGATCGGCCAGCCAAGGCACGTAGTCGCCGCCCTTCCCTGACGCCTCCATCTGCGCGAAGGCATCGCGGATCGCCGATCCCATCGGGTTGGCCATCCCCGCCGCCATCGCCATCGAGGCGGCATAGCGCGTGTCCTTGGCGGCGTTGGTGATCGAGAACTGGTGCACGTCGCGCTCGCGATCCACCGCCGCCCGCATGAAGGTCTCGAAGAAGCCGTTCGACAGCCGCGAGCCGCCGATCACCGATTGGATCGCCTGCGGGCTCAACCCCGACTTCACCCCCATGACCAGCGCCTCGGCATAGAGCGCGGCATAGCCCATGGAGATGAAGTTCATTACCAGCTTCATCCGGTGCCCGGCGCCCGTTTCCCCGACATGGTTGATGTTGCCGGCCCAGACCTCGATCACCGGTCGCACCTTGGCGAAGGTCTCGGCGTCGCAGCCGACCATCGCGTCGAGCGTGCCCGCCTCGGCCTCCTTGGGCGTGCGGCCGAGCGGCGCGTCGACCAGACTGACCCCGGCCGCCGCCATTTCCCCGGCCAGCGCTGCGGTCGAGACCGGGTCAGCGGTGGTGGTGTCGATCACGATCAACCCCTCGCGCGCGCCCGCCAAGATCCCGTCCTCGCCACGGATCACCGCCTCGACCTGGTCCGAGTTCGACAGGCACAGGTGGATGATGTCGCAGCTTTCGGCCATCTCGCGCGGGCTCTGCGCCTCGACCGCGCCTTGGGCCACCAGCGCCTCGACCGGGGCGCGGTCGCGGTTGCCCTTGACCATCATCGGATGACCGGCACGCAGGAGGTTCGCGGCCATGCCGCGCCCCATGTAGCCGAGCCCGATGAAGCCGATCTTCGACTTGTCCGTCATTGTTCCTCCCTTGCCGCCACCTGCGGCTTGATGCCTTGCGAAAATGGTATACCAATCGGGGTGGAGGACAAGCGCGGGTCGCGAGCCCCGCGCCGGGAGGACAGATGCAGACCATTCATCCCGCCGCCCCGGCGGCCATCGCCGCGCTCGCGCCGCTCCTGGGCGACCGGCTCTCCACCTCGGAGGCGCTGCGCGACCAGCACGGCGCGAACGAGGCGCATTACCCCCCCGCACCGCCCGACGCGGTGGCGTTTCCCGAAACCACCGAGGAGGTCGCGGCGATCCTGCGCGAATGCCATGCTCATGGCTGCCCGGTCACGGCGCAGGGCGCGGGCAGCGCGCTCGAAGGGCATCACCTCGCCATACGGGGCGGCATCGCGCTGAGCCTCTCGCGCATGGACCGCATCCTCGCCGTGCATCCGGAGGACATGGACGCGGTGGTGCAGCCCGGCGTTACCCGTTCGCGCCTGAACGAGGAGCTGCGTGCCACCGGGTTGATGTTCCCGGTCGATCCGGGCGCCGACGCCTCGCTTGGCGGCATGGCCGCGACGCGGGCCTCGGGCACCACGGCGGTGCGCTACGGCACGATGCGCGACAACGTGCTGGCGCTCGAGGTGGTGCTGGCCGATGGGCGGATCATCCGCACCGGCAGCCGCGCCCGCAAGTCGAGCGCTGGATACGACCTGACCCGTCTGATGATCGGCTCGGAGGGCACGCTCGGCATCATCACCGAGATGACGCTTCGGCTGCATGGCCAGCCCGAGGCGGTCTCGGCCGCGACTTGCCGTTTCGCCAGCGTCGCCGACGCGGTCGACTGCGTCATCGCCACGATCCAGTCCGGCCTCGCCGTAGCGCGGATCGAGCTTCTGGATGAGATGATGGTGCGCGGCTTCAACGCCTACCAGAACGGCGACCTGCCCGAGGCGCCGCATCTCTTCGTGGAGTTCCACGGCACCCCCGCCGGCGTCGGCGAACAGGCGCAGGCCTTCGGCGAGCTTGCCGGCGAATACGGCGCCTCGGCGATCCGCTGGACCGACCGGGCCGAGGAGTGCCGCGAGCTGTGGCACATGCGGCACCAGGCGCATTACGCGACCGGCGCGCTCGATCCCGGCAAGCGGACGCTGGCCACCGATGTCTGCGTGCCGATCTCGCGGCTGGCCGAGGCGGTGACCCACGCCCAAGACCTCGCCCGCGAACTGCGCCTCACCTCGACCATCGTCGGCCATGTCGGCGACGGCAATTTCCATTGCGGGCTGCGGGTCGATCCCACTGATGCCGACGAGGTCGCCCGCGTTCACCGCTTCACCGCCGCGCTGGCCGAGACCGCGCTGCGGCTCGGCGGCACCGTCACCGGCGAGCACGGCGTGGGTCTGGGCAAGATCGCCTACATGGCCGAGGAGCACGGCGACGCCGTCGCGGTGATGCGGTCGCTGAAAACCGCCCTCGATCCCAAGGGCATCCTCAACCCGGGCAAGATGCTGCCCGCAGACGACGAAGGCTGAACCGATGCTTCCCCAAGACCATTCCCGCGCGCTGCTCGCCGGTCGTGTCCAGCGCGACTTTGGCCCCGCCCTCGTCACCCTGCGCGACGGCCGGGTGATCGACATCACCTCGCGCGAGACGCCGACGATGCGCGACCTGATGGAGCGCGACGACCTCGCCGATTACCTGCGCGGCGTGCCGGGCGAGGATATCGGCGCCGTCGAGGACATCTTCGCCGCTTCGACCGAAACCCCCGGCACGCCGCATGTCCTCGCCCCCGCAGACCTGCAGGCGATCAAGGCATCGGGCGTCACCTTCGCCGAGAGCATGGTCGAGCGGGTGATCGAGGAGCAGGCGGCGGGCGACGCCGACCGCGCGCAGGAGATCCGCGCGCGGGTGCAGGGCGTGATCGGCGACAGCCTTTCGGGCATCGTGCCCGGCTCCGACAAGGCGGCGCAGGTCAAGGCGGTGCTGCAGGCCGAGGGGCTCTGGTCGCAATATCTGGAGGTCGGCATCGGCCCCGACGCCGAGGTCTTCACCAAGTGCCAGCCGATGGCCGCTGTCGGCTGGGGCGCCAGCGTCGGGCTGCACCCAATCTCGAACTGGAACAACCCCGAGCCCGAGATTGTGCTCGCCATCGACAGCCGGGGCCGGATCCGCGGCGCAACGCTCGGCAACGACGTGAACCTGCGCGATGTCGAGGGCCGCTCGGCGCTGCTTCTGGGCAAGGCCAAGGACAACAACGCTTCCTGCGCCATCGGCCCCTTCATCCGGGTCTTCGACGAACACTACACCATGGACGACATGCGCGCCGCCGAGCTGCGGCTCGACGTCACGGGCGAGGACGGCTTCAGGCTGGAAGGCCGCTCCTCGATGTCGAAGATCAGCCGCGACCCCGAAAGCCTCGTCGCCCAGACCATCGGCCGGCACCACCAGTATCCCGACGGCTTCCTGCTGTTTCTCGGCACGCTCTTCGCGCCGATCCAGGACCGTGACGCGCCGGGACAGGGCTTCACCCACAAGACCGGCGACGTGGTGGTGATCGTGGAGGACCGCCTCGGCGCGCTGCGCAACACGGTGCGGCTCTCGACCGAATGCCCGGAATGGTGCTTCGGCACCGGCGCGCTGATGCGCAACCTCGCCGGGCGCGGGCTGCTCTGACAATTTTCTTGCGCCTGATTGTCGAATTGTCTGGCAATCTAAATGACCCTGCGGCAGGCTCCCGGTGGAGGATTTCACAGGGAGGGAACCATGAAGATCGTCTCGTCGCTCGCCGCCATCGGCACTGCGGCCCTGCTCGCGGGAACCGCGGCCGCGCAGACTACAACGCTGCGCATCCAGACCCAGCAATCGCCTGAATCGCCCGCCGGCCAGCAGGCCGCGCAATGGGTCGAGAAGGTCGAGAAGATGTCCGGCGGGGACATCTCGATCGAGATGTTCTACTCCTCGGCGGTGGTCAAATCCGCCGAGACCTTCGACGCCGCCGCCAACGGCATCCTCGACTGCGACATGACCAACGGCTCCTACCAGACCGGCAAGAACCCGGCCTTCCAATTCGTGGCCGACGTGATGGGCGGCTACGACACGCCGCTGCAGTTCCTGGCCTGGATCCAGCATGGCGGCGGTCGCGAGCAGATCAACGAGCTTTACAACGCCAACGGCATGGAGTTCGTCGGCGCCTGGCTCGGCGGACAGGAATCGCTGAATTCGACCAAGCCGCTGAGCGGCATCTCGGACCTGCAGAACTTCAAGTTCCGCTCGCCCCCGGGGATGGAGTCGGAGATCTTCGCGGCCCTCGGTGCCAAACCGGTGGTGATGGATTTCACCGAGATCTTTACCGCGCTGGAAACCGGCATCATCGACGGGGCCGACGCCTCGACGCTGGCCAACAATGTGGGCCTCGGCATCTACGACATCGCCACCCACACCACCTATCCGGGCTTCCACTCGATGTCGTCGGACCATCTCGCCTGCTCGACCGCGACATGGGAGGCCATGCCCGAGGCGCATCGCGAGATCCTGCGCGTCTCGATGGACAGCCTCGCACTCGGGCTGATGACGCGGGTCATCGTCGACAATGGCGAGGCGCTCGACGCGCTGCCCGAAAAGGGCGTGACGCTGCATGACTGGTCGGCCGAGGATCGCGCCACCTTCCGCAAGGCGGCGACCGACACCTGGGAGGTCTGGGCCGCCAAGACGCCGGAGGCCCGCGCCATCGTCGATAGCCACCTCGAGTTCCTCGAGCGGATCGGCCTGCGCGACTGAGCCGTCCGGGGGGCCGCTCCGGCCCCCCGCCCCCAGATTGGAAAGTGACCCAATGAACATCCTGATCATCGGCGGTGGCGGCTTTCTGGGCCAGAAGCTGGCCCGCCGTCTCATCGCGCGCGGGGAACTGCGCGGCCGCCAGATCGCCGGGCTGACGCTGGCCGACATCGCCGCCCCTGCCCCGCTCGACGCGCCCTTCGACATCGCCTGCACTGCCTGCGACATCACCGATCGCGCGGCGGTGGACGCGCTGCTGGCGCCGGGCTTCGACGCGGTGTTCCTGCTCGCCGCCGTGGTGTCCAGCCACGCCGAGGCCGAGTTCGAGGACGGCATGAACGTCAACCTGCACGGCGTGCTGAACGTGCTGGAGAGCCTGCGCCTGCAGGGCCGCGCCCCGGTGCTGGTCTTCACCTCCTCGCTCGCGGTGTTCGGCGGCGAGGTGCCCGACCCGATCCGCGACTGGACCATCCCGAACCCGCAGACCTCCTATGGCACGCAGAAGGCGATCGGCGAGCTTCTGGTCAACGATTACTCGCGCCGGGGCTTCGTCGATGGCCGGACGCTGCGCCTGCCGACGATCTCGGTGCGCCCGGGCCGCCCGAACCGCGCCGCGTCCTCCTTCATGTCCTCGATCATCCGCGAGCCGCTGAACGGCGAGGAAGCGGTCTGTCCGGTCGATCCGGAGTTCCCGCATTACTACCTGAGCCCGCGGCTCTGCGTGGAGAACCTCATTCGCGGCGCCGAGATCGAGGCCGGCGATCTGGGCCAGAGCCGCACCATGACGATGCCCGGCCGCACCCTCACCATCCGCCAGATGATCGAGGCGATGACGGCGGTGGCGGGGCCCGAGCCTGCGAAGCTCATTCGCTTCGAGGACGACCCGGCGATCCGTGACATCGTGTCGGGCTGGCGTTTCGACTACGATCCTGCCAAGGCGCTGGCGCTCGGGCTCGAGGCCGATGCGAGCTTCGAGGAGAACGTGCGCTACTATCTCGAGGACGACCGGCCCGCCTGAGCCGGAGAAAGGATCGCGTGAAGCCCATCATCCAGACCCCGCGCTACCGGCTCGTGGCCGATGAGATCGCCGCAGCGATCCGCGCGGGCGATCTCGCCCCCGGCGCCAAGATGCCCGCCGACAAGGATCTGGTCGAGCGCCTGGGCGTCAGCCGCACCACGGTGCGCGAGGCGATGATCGCTCTGGAGCTGATGGGCTACGTGGTCACCCGTTTCGGCGCCGGGGCCTTCGTCGCCGAGACGCTGCCCGAGGCCCCGTCCGAGCCGCCGGCCCAGCCCGGCTTCTACGAACTGGTCGAGGCACGCTACCGGATCGAGCCCGAGATCGCCGCCGCCGCGGCGCCCTTCATGGGAACGGCGGATCTCGCGCATCTGCGCGGGCTGGTCGCCGGCATGGCCGACCCCGCGCTGGCGCTCTCTGAGGTCGAGCGGCTCGACCGCGACTTCCACGTCACCATCGCGCGGGCCACCGGCAACTCGGTCTTCGTCGGCATCGTCGAGGAGTTCTGGCGCACCCGCCGGCGTTTCCCCGAATGGACCCGCGCCAACAATCGCCGCGATGCGGCCGACGTGGCGCGCTTCTACGAGGCCGAGCACCTCGCGATCCTCGACGCATTTGCCGCCGCCGATGCCGATGCCGCGCGCCGCGCCATGCGGGTACATTGCCGCAACTCGGGCCAGCCGCTGCTCGACCGCTGGCGCGAACGCGAGGAGGGCGGCGCGCCGGACGCCCGCGTCGCCGACCGCATCCGCGCCTGGGGCAGCGGCGCCTAGCGCCGCTCGCGGTTCCAGATATAGCCCCCCGCCGCGACGATGATCGCGCCGCCGAGCAGCGTCCAGGGGGTGGGCCATGTCGCGAAGACGAGGATGCTCGCCAGCGAGGCGAAGAGGATCTGGATATAGACCACCGGCGCCAGCAGCGAGGCATCGGCGAAGCGATGCGCCACGGTGGCGAGGATGTGGCCCACCCCGCCGAACAGCCCGATCGCGCAGAGCATCACCCCCTCCAGCAGGGTCGTGGGCCATTGCCAGACCGGCAGCACCATCGGCGCGATCACCAGCGTCGACAGCCCGCTCGACCAGAGCTGGCTCGTCGCCGTGCTCTCGGCCCCGGCGATCATCCGCGTCAGCACGAAATAGAGCGAGGCGCAGCTCAGCGCGCCCAGCGACAGGATCATCGCCGGGTGGAACGCCGCGCCCCATGGCTGCACCACCACCAGCACGCCCGAGAACCCGACCAGCACCGCCACCAGGCGCCTTATGCCGACCCGCTCGCCCAGCATCGGGATCGACAGAAGCGTCACCGCGATCGGCCCCGCGAACATCACCGTCGTGGTGACGGTCAGCGGCAGGTAGTTCAGCGCCGTGAAGTTGAGAAAGGTGCTGCCCAGCAGGAAGGAGGAGCGCAGGAATTGCAGCACCGGCCGCGCCGAGCGGAACTGCGCCAGACCGCCGCCGGGCATGTAGAGCGCCAGCGACAGCAGCAGGTGGCCGGCATAGCGCGCGAAGACCAACTGCAACGCCGGGAACCCGGCGAGGATCAGCCATTTCGCCGAGGTGTCGATGCAGGTGAAGAACCCCACCGCGCAGCCCATCAGCACCAGCCCGAAGCCGGTCCGTTCCTCGCGCGGGCGCACCGCCTCCATCAGCCGTTGGCCCAGCCGCCATCGATGATATGCGCCTGTCCGGTGGTGAATGCCGCCTCGTCGGAGCCCAGATACACCGCCAGCGCCGCGACCTCCTCCGCCCGACCGATCCGGCCCATCGGCTGGCGCGCGATGAAGGCGGCCATCGCCGCATCGTAATCGCCCGTCGCGCGCAGCCGCTCGTGCAGCGACGGGCTGTCGACGGTGCCGGGGCAGATCGCGTTGGCGCGGATACCGTGGGTGACGAAATCCTTGGCCACCGACTTGGTCATTGCGATGACCGAGGCCTTGGTGGTGCCATAGACGAAGCGGTTCGGCGCCGAGAGGATCGAGGAGCAGACCGAGGCTATGTTGACGATCGCCCCACCGCCCCGCTCGACCATGCCCGGCAGCGCCGCCTGCATCGCGTGGAACTGCGCCCGCACGTTGAGCGCGAAGGCGAAGTCGAGATCGGCGTCGCTGGCCTCCATGATCGAACCGCCATGCACGATCCCGGCGCAGTTGACGAGGATGTCGGGCGCAGCATCACACACCGCCGCCTGCAGCGCCGCCTTGTCGGTCACGTCGAGCGCGCGACCGCCGATATCCGCGACCTTGTCACCGTCGAGATCGGTCGCGACCACATCGGCCCCCTCGCGGGCATAGGCCACGGCGATGGCCCGGCCGATCCCCTGCCCCGCCGCCGTGACGAAGGCGCGCTTGCCTGCCAGTCTCATCTCGCTCTCCTCACATCACCGCCCCGACCTGCCAGGGCACGAACTCGTAATCGCCAAGCCCCTGCGCCTCGGATTTCGATTTCTCGCCAGAGGCCATGCGCAGCCATGTCTCGTAGATCTCGCGGCCGACCTCCTCGACCGTGGCGCCGCCAGACAGGATGCGGCCCGCGTCGATGTCCATGTCCTCCTCCATCCGGGCGAACATCTCGGAGTTGGTGGCGATCTTCATCGAGGGCGACGGCTTGGCGCCGAAGGCCGAGCCGCGCCCGGTGGTGAAGGCCACGAGGTTGCAACCGCTCGCGATCTGCCCGGTCACGCTGGCCGGATCGTAGCCGGGGCTGTCCATGAAGACGAAGCCCTTTTCGGTCACCGGCTCGGCATAGCGGTAGACGCCCATGAGTGGCGTCGTGCCGCCCTTGGCCGCCGCGCCGAGGCTTTTCTCGAGGATCGTCGTCAGCCCGCCCGCCTTGTTGCCGGGCGAAGGGTTGTTGTCCATCGAGCCGCGGTTGCGCGCGGTGTAGTCGCGCCACCACTCGATCAGCCCGATCAGCTTCTCGCCCACCTCCGGCTTCGCCGCGCGCGCGGTCAGCAGATGCTCGGCGCCGTAGATCTCGGGCGTCTCGGCCAGCACCCCGGTGCCGCCCTGCGCCACCAGAAGGTCGCAGGCGTAGCCGACCGCCGGGTTGGCGGTGATCCCCGACCACGCGTCCGAGCCGCCGCATTGCAGCGCCACCATCAGCTCCGAGGCCGGGCATTCCTCGCGGCGCGCCTTGTCTACCTCGGGCAGCATCGCCTCGATTGCCGCCACACCGGCCTCGACGGTGCGGCGCAGCCCGCCCACGTCCTGGATGTTCATCGTGCGAAACAGCGGGCCGGGGGTGAGGCCATAGGCCTCAATCAGCCAGTCGATCTGCATCATCTCGCAGCCCAGCCCCGCCATCAGCACGCCGCCGACATTGGGGTTGCGGGCATAGCCCCACAGCGTCCGCTGCAACAGCTCGAACCCGGTGCCGTCGCCGCCCATGGCGCAGCCGGTGCCATGGACGAAGGCCACGACGCCGTCGACATTGGGAAAGGCGGCCAGTTTCTCGGGCGTGAAGGCCTGCGCGATCAGCCGCGCCGCGGTGGCCGAGCAGTTCACGCTCGTCAGCACCGCGATGTAGTTGCGGGTGCCGACCCGGCCGGTGGCCCGGCGGTAGCCCATGAAATGATCGCGGCGCTCGGGCGCGGCCGCGGGCCGCAGGTTCGAGCCGAAGGCGTGCTCGTGGTCGATGTCGCGGAAGGCGAGGTTGTGGACATGCACATGCGCGCCCGCCGGGATGTCCTCCGCGGCATAGCCGATCACCTGCGCGTATTTGGTCACGGCCGCGCCTTCGGGGATCGGCTCCAGCGCCATCTTGTGGCCGCGCGGCACCGGGGTCGTCGCCCCCTCCTCGCCGGGGCTGATGGCGCGGCGCGCGGTGGCGACGTTGTCTGAGGCGTCTAGTCGGATCAGGGCGGACATGGGCGAGGTCTCTCGAATGGGAGGGGCGGGCCATGATGGCCCGCCCGGTTGGCCTAGAGGAAGACCGACACCAGCGGCGGCCAGATCAGCAGCAGGGACAGGGCCGCGAGCTGGATCGCGATGAAGGGCAGGAAGCCGCGGAAGATGTCGGTCAGCGAGATCTCGGGCGGGGCCACGGATTTGAGATAGAAGGCCGCCGGACCGAAGGGCGGGCTGAGGAAGCTCACCTGCATGTTCATGCAGAACACCACCCCGAACCAGATCGACAGATGCGCGGGCTCCAGCGTGCCGAACAGGCCGATTTCCTCGATCGGCAGCCGCAGGATGATCGGCAGGAACACCGGGATCACCAGAAGCACGATGCCGACCCAGTCCATGAAGGCACCGAGCACCAGGAAGATCGCCATCATGATCAAGATCACCCCCATGGTGGGCAGGTCGCTGCCGACGATGGTCGAGGCGATGAAGGTCGGCCCGCCCGCGATGGTATAGGCCCCAGCCAGCGCCGTCGCGCCGATCGTAACCCAGATGATCGTGCCGGTCGATTTCAGCGTCCGCTTGAGCGCCTCCCACAGCAGGTTGAAGCTCATCTCGCCCCTGAGCGCGGCGATCACGCCCACCGCGATCACGCCCATCCCGGCGGCCTCGGTGATGCCGGTGATGCCGCCATAGATCGAGCCCAGCACCACGCCGATGACGACCATCGGCCCGACGAGGCCCTTGCCCATCGACCACGAGGTGCGGAACCGCTCGCGCCCCATCACCCCGAAGATCAGCCCCAGCGCCGCCAGCGTCACCACGCCGAAGATCGCGACATATGCCGGGGTGCCGAAAGCGATGTCGGCCACGCCTTCGCGCGCCGTGTTCTGCCCGGTCAGGGTCAGGAACAGGGCCCGCAGGAACAGCGCGCCCGCGAAGCCGCCGATGATCGTCAAGAGGAAGGTCCCGAACAGCTTGCGCTTCTCGGCCAGCTCCGGCTCGGACGGGTCGAGATCGGGCAAGGGCGCCAGCGCCGGGTTCAACCGGGTGCGCACCACGATGTAGATGATGAAGAAGGACGCGAGGATGAAGCCCGGCAGGAACGAGGCGGTGAACAGCGCCTTGATCGAGGTCTCGGTGATCAGCCCGTAGATGATCAGCACGATCGAGGGCGGGATCATCGTGCCCAGGGAACCGCTGGCGCAGATCGTGCCGATGGCGAGGTTGCGATCATAGCCCAGCCGCAGCATCTGCGGCAGCGCGATCAGGCCCAGAAGCACCACCTCGCCGCCGATGATACCCGACATCGCGGCCATGATCACCGCCATGATCGAGGTGACGATGGCGATGCCGCCGCGGGTCCGGTTCAGCCAGACATTGAGCGAGTTGTACATCTCGGCGGCGATGCCGGATCGCTCCAGCAGGTTCGCCATGAAGATGAAGAGCGGGATCGATATCAGCACGTAGTCGGTCAGCAGGCCGTAGATCCGCTGCGCCAGGATGTTGAGCGGCCCGGTGCCGAAATTGGCGAAGAGCAGGTCGGGGCCGAACTTCATCACCAGCACGCCCACGGCGAGCACGGCCGAGGCGAAGCCCAGCGGCATGCCGATGGCCAGAAGCC
>Ga0310345_10000647_pt1 | contig 47325 bp, 39 predicted proteins | sample HC15DNA20500_MG_FD_204667 | JGI IMG/M metagenome (GOLD analysis project Ga0310345, IMG submission 204667) | Marine microbial communities from station ALOHA, North Pacific Subtropical Gyre - HC15-DNA-20-500_MG | ecosystem: Environmental > Aquatic > Marine > Oceanic | place: Pacific Ocean: North...
GTCACCAGCGCAAAAAAGGCCATGGTAACAAAGGTCTGCCGCATCCGCGCCGCCAGCAGCGCCCCGCTCAGCGCGGTGATCGCGATGCCCGCCGGATCGAGCGCCGCGATCAGCGCGAACACGTCCGAGGTCGGCAGTCGCGTCGCGGCGGGCAGGCTCAGCGCAAGGACATCGATCGGGCTCATTAACGCTCCACTTAGGACGAAAGTAACCAACCCATGTCTAGGATGGAATCCGGATCGGTCCTTTTCTCCAACAGGCTTTCTGCGCCACGTGAAGAATCTGCTCAAGCCCTGGCACGCATCCCGGCCGCCGCAACCGCCGCCTCCGCGCGACGATGCGGCCGACCGCGCGCAGCACCGGGCGTCTGTTTTCGAGGATATCGAGCGGGGCCATTCCGGTTGGTTCTGGGCCACCGACGCCGCCGGCTGCCTGTCCTACATCTCCCCCGCCGCCTGCGAGCGCTTCGGCCTCGCGGCTGAAGATCTGATCGGCAAACCCTTTACCAGCCTGTTCGAAACCGATCCCGAACACCCCGGCGAGCGCTCCGACCGCCCGTTGCAGTTCCTCTTCGGCGCCCATGCCCGCCTTGCCGACGTAACTGTGCGCCTCGTCCCCGATCGCTGCCCGCCCGGCGCACGGCCCGCATGGTGGGCGCTCTCCGGCCAACCCAAGATCGACGTCGCCCGGCCCGGCTCCGATGGCGCCTTCCACGGCTATCGCGGCAGCGCGCGCGACATCACGCTCGAATACGAGCGCCGCATCGAGGATTCGCGCCTCGCCGAATTCGATTCCCTCACCGGCCTTGCCAATCGCCACCGCATCACCCGACGGTTCGATTCGATGCTCGCCGCGTTCAAGGGCACCTTGCGCCCGGTCACGCTGATGATGCTCGATCTCGACCGGTTCAAGCAGGTCAACGACACGCTCGGCCACCCCGCCGGCGATGAACTGCTCCGCCAGGTCGCCCAGCGCCTCACCCGCGTTGTCGGAACGGCGGGCGAGATCGGCCGTCTCGGCGGCGATGAATTCCAGATCCTGCTTCCCGACCTCGAGGATCGCGGCAAACTCGGCGAGCTCGCGGACAAGATCATCGGCCTTGTCTCGCAGCCCTACCGGATCGACGACAACCACGTCGTCATCGGCGTCTCCATCGGCATGGCCATCGCCCCGTTCGATGGCGGCGAGCGCGAGGACATCGTCCGCGCCGCGGACCTTGCGCTCTATGCCGCCAAGCACGGCGGGCGCGGCCAGTTCCGCTTCTACTCCGCCGATCTCAAGGACGAGAAGGAGGAGCGCCGCCAGCTCGAAGAGGCCTTGCGTGAGGCCATCGCCTCGGTCGAGGGCGACGCCGACAACTGGGACGAACCCCAGCTTGCGATGGTCTACCAGCCCGTCGTCCGCACCGATGATCACGTCGTCGTCGGGTTCGAGGCGCTGATGCGCTGGGAACATCCCCAGCGCGGGGCCATCCCGCCGTCGGTGTTCATCCCCGTCGCCGAAGATACCGGCATGATCCTTGGGCTCGGCGCCTGGGCGCTGCGCCAGGCCGCGCGCGATGCCGCCGCGTGGCCGCACCCCTTGCGCATCGCGGTCAATGTCTCGGCGGTGCAGTTCGCCCACCCCGATTTCCCGCGCATCGTCTCCGATGTGCTCGATAGCGCCGGTCTCGATCCCGAACGGCTCGAACTCGAACTCACCGAATCCGTCTTCATGGGCGACAGCGAGACCACTGATGCCGCGTTCAAGGCCCTGAAAACGCTCGGCGTCCGCCTCGCGCTCGATGATTTCGGCACCGGCTATTCCTCGCTGAGCTACCTCCGCGCCGCCCCCTTCGACAAATTGAAGGTCGACCGCAGCTTCGTCGACAGCTGTACTCTCAGCGACCAGAACAGCGCCAAGATCATCGCCGCGATCATCGGCCTCGCCGATGCGCTCGGCATGGAAACCACCGTCGAAGGCGTCGAGGCGTTCGACCAGCGCGATGTCGTCTGCGCCAAGGGCGCGCGGCTGATCCAGGGCTTCCTCTATTCGCCCCCGCTCGAACAGGCGGTCGTGCTGCAGCGCATGGCCGCGGGCGAACTGCGCATCCCGCCCGAAGGCCCCAGGCGCCACCGGCCCGAACGCCGCTCGGTCTACCGCCGCATCGGCGTGATCCACGAAGACCACCGCTACGAAGCGCTGCTGCGCAATCTCTCGGCCACCGGCGCGCGGATCGAGGGACTTGTCGGCGTCCCCGTCGGCACCAGTCTCGTGCTCGATCTCGGCGCGGGCCAGCTAGCGGTCGTCACCGTCTCGCGCTCCGAAGACGCCACAATCGGCGTCGAGTTTGAAACCCCCCTCGTCAGCGACGGCGCCGGCGGCCTCGTCACCCGCTACCGTGCCAGCCCCTATGCCCTCGCCGCCGCCGCCCGCATGGTCAGCACCAGCGCTCCCCAGTTCCTAGAAGTAGAAGTCCGCAAACGCGCCTAGGCCCTCCCCATTTTTGCGCAGCACAAATGGGGAGGTGGCAGCCCGCAGGCGGGTCAGAGGGGCAATTCCTCCCCGGTACGGGGAGGGGGACTACCCGAAGGGTGGTGGAGGGGTACTCCCTCAAATATGAATAGGCTTCCCGCCAATCCCCATCGCCGCTTCCTTCAGCGCTTCGGCATGGGTCGGGTGCGCGTGGCAGGTATAGGCGATGTCCTCCGCCGTCGCGCCGAATTCCATCGCCAGCGCGGCCTCGGCAATCATCGACCCCGCGACCGAGGCGATGCACCACACGCCAACAACGCGCTCGGTCTTCGCATCGGCGATCACTTTCACGAAGCCGTCGGGCTCGTGGTTGGTCTTGGCGCGGCTGTTCGCCAGCATCGGGAACTTGGAAACCTTGACCGGCCCCGCTTCCTTCGCCGCTTCCTCGGTCAGCCCCACGCCCGCGATCTCGGGGAAAGTATAGACCACGCCCGGGATCACCGCGTGGTTCACGATGCCCGTCTGCCCGGCGATGAATTCCGCCACGGCGACGCCTTCGTCCTCCGCCTTGTGCGCCAGCATCGGCCCCGGGATCACGTCGCCGATGGCCCAGACGCCCGGCACGCTCGTGCGGAAATCATGCCCCGTCTCGATCTGCCCGCGCTTGTTGAGCTCAAGCCCGATCTTTTCCAAACCCAGCCCGCTCACATTCGGCCGGCGTCCGATGGCCACCAGCACGCAGTCCGCGCTCAGCGTCTCCGCCGCGCCGCCCGCCGAAGGCTCCACCGTCAGCGTCGCGGTCTTGCCGTCCACCGTCACGCCGGTGACCTTGGTGGAGAGCTTCAATTCCATGCCCTGCTTCTTGAAGATCTTGGCAGCTTCCTTGCGGACGTCGCCGTCCATCCCGGGCAGCAGCTGGTCGAGGAATTCCACCACCGTCACCTTCGCGCCCAGCCGCCGCCAGACGGAGCCCAGCTCCAGCCCGATCACGCCGCCGCCGATCACCACGAGATGCTCGGGCACCCGCTCCAGCGCCAGCGCGCCAGTTGAGTCGACGATGATCCCTTCGTCGTTGTCCACCGCCACGCCCGGCAGCGGCGTCACGCTCGAACCCGTCGCGATCACCACATCGCGCGCGGTGACCTTCTGGCCGGCCACCGAAACGGTATGCGCGTCCTCGAAAGTGGCGAGGCCCTTGAGCCAGGTCACCTTGTTCTTCTTGAACAGGAACTCGATCCCGCCGGTCAGCTGCTTCACCGAATCGAGCTTCTGCTGCTGCATGGCCCCCAGGTCGAGCGTCACCGGCCCGGTCTTGATGCCATAGCTGGCGAACGTGCCATCGACGGCCTCGGCAAACTTCTCCGACCCGTGCAGCAGCGCCTTCGACGGAATGCACCCGACATTCAGGCAGGTGCCCCCGAGCGTCTCGCGGCTTTCCGCACAGGCGACCTTCAGCCCCAGCTGCGCCGCGCGAATGGCCGCGACATAGCCGCCGGGGCCGGCACCGATGACAAGCACGTCGTAGTCGTATTCAGCCATGATCGGCCTCCGTTGCGCGTCCATGCTTCGACAAGCTCAGCATGAGCGGCGTAAGTTCAGTTCGAATGAGGTAGCCGCGCCGTTACCAATCCAAACCCGCTCATGCTGAGCTTGTCGAAGCATCATGCGCAGCGCCCGCCTCATTACATATCAATCAGCAGCCGCGTCGGATCCTCGATCGCTTCCTTGATCGTCTTCAAAGCCGTCACCGCCTCGCGGCCATCGATGATCCGGTGGTCGTAGCTCAGCGCGATATACATCATCGGCCGCACCACGATCTGCCCGTCGCGCACCACCGGCCGGTCCTCGATGCGGTGGAGGCCCAGCACGGCGGACTGCGGCGGGTTGATGATCGGGGTGGACATCAGCCCGCCGAACACGCCGCCGTTGGAAATCGTGAAGGTGCCGCCCGCCATGTCGGCCATCGTCAGCGTGCCGTCGCGCGCCTTCTTGCCGTAGTCGGCAATCGCCTTCTCGATGCCGGCAAAGCTCATCTTGTCGACATCGCGCACCACCGGCACGACGAGGCCGTTGGGCGCCGACACCGCGACCGAGATATCGACGTAATCGAAGTAGACGATCTCGTCGCCCTGCATCTGCGCGTTGACCGCCGGGATGTCCTTCAGCGCCAGCACCGATGCCTTGGCGAAGAAGCTCATCAGGCCCAGCCGCACGCCGTGCTTCTTTTCGAACACGTCCTTGTACTTCGCACGCGCTTCCATCACCGCGCTCATGTCCACGTCGTTGAACGTGGTCAGCATCGCGGCGGTTTCCTGCGCCTGCTTCAGCCGCTTGGCGATGGTCTGGCGCAGGCGCGTCATCTTGACCCGCTCCTCGCGGCGCTCGCCGCTCACGCTGACAACCGGCGCCGCAGCCGGGGCAGGGGCCGGAGCCGCCACGACCGGAGCCGGCGCGGCCTGCTTGGCCTGAGCCGCCGCCAGCACATCTTCCTTGGTCAGGCGCCCGTCCTTGCCGGTGCCCTTCACCGTCGCCGGGTCGATCCCATGCTCCAGCACCGCGCGCCGCACCGCCGGCGAAAGCGCCGCCGCGTCATCCGCAGCCGCCGCAGCAGGAGCCGCCGCCGCTGCCGCTGCCGGGGCGGGCGCAGTCGCCACCCCGCTCGTCTCGATCAGGCCCAGCAGCGCGCCCACCGCCACGGTGTCACCCTCGGCGGCAATGTGCTGGCCCATGATCCCCGCGACGGGCGAGGGCACTTCCACCGCCACCTTGTCGGTCTCGAGGCTCGCGATGGGCTCGTCGAGCGCCACCGCCTCACCCGGCTGCTTCAGCCATTGGCCAACCGTCGCCTCGCTGACGCTTTCGCCCAGAACCGGAACTTTCACTTCAATCGACATGTCGAAATCTCTCACGCAAAAAGGGGTTCAGGCCTTCTTCTTGGTCCGGCGCAGCTCGCCGCGCACCGAAAGCGAAAGCGCGTTGCTCACCAGCGCGGCCTGTTCAGCCGCATGGCGCTTGGCAAGGCCGGTCGCCGGGGACGCCGCCGCGCTGCGCCCGGCATAGCGCGCGCGCTTCACCTTACTCGAAGCCGCCTTCAGCGCGTCCTCGATCAGCGGCTCGACGAAGAACCACGCACCGTTGTTCTTTGGCTCCTCCTGGCACCACACGACCTCTTCCAGATTGGTCATGCGCGAAAGCCGCAGCGCCAGCGGTTCCCCCGGGAAGGGATAGAGCTGCTCCAGCCGGATGATCTGCGTATCGGTGATCCCTGCCGCATCGCGCGCCTCGATCAGATCGTAGGCGACCTTGCCGCTGCACAGCACGACGCGCTTCGTGTCCGCGTCCGACGCCGGATTGAGGTCGGAGAGGATGCGCATGAAGTGCCCCTCGCCGACGAAGTCCGAAGCCTTCGACTTCGCCAGTGGATGGCGCAGCAGGCTCTTGGGCGTCATGATAATCAGCGGCTTGCGGAAGGGCCGCTGCATCTGCCGGCGCAGCACGTGGAAGTAGTTCGCCGGGCTGGTGATGTTGCACACCTGGATATTGTCCTCGGCGCAGAGCTGGAGATAGCGCTCCAGCCTTGCGGAGGAGTGCTCCGGCCCCTGTCCCTCATAGCCATGCGGCAGCAGCATCACGAGGCCGTTGGCGCGCAGCCACTTGGCTTCGGAGGCCGCGATATACTGGTCGATCATGATCTGCGCGCCGTTGGCAAAATCGCCGAACTGCGCTTCCCACAGCACCAGCGTTTTCGGGTCCGCACTCGCATAGCCATATTCGAAGCCCAGCACGCCGTATTCGGAAAGCGGGCTGTCATGCACTTCGAACTTGCCGTGGGGCAAGGTGGTCAGCGGCACGTACTTGCGCTCGTTGGTCTGGTCGACCCACACCGCATGGCGCTGGCTGAACGTGCCGCGGCCCGAGTCCTGCCCGGAAAGCCGCACGTTGAAGCCCTCGGTCAGCAGGCTGCCGAAAGCCAGCGCCTCGCCGGTCGCCCAGTCGAAGCCTTCCCCTTCCGCAAACATCTGCTTCTTGGCCTCGATCACGCGGCCCAGCGTCTTGTGGATGGTGAGGTCCTCGGGCACCGTCGTCAGCGTCCGGCCCAGCGCGTCAAAGCGCTTCTGGTCGATGCCCGTGGCCACGTTGCGGCGCGCCGTTTCCGGGTCCGCCGGCTTGTTGAGCCCGCTCCAGCGCCCGCCGAACCAGTCGGCATGGTTCGCCTTGTAGCTTTTCGCCGCCTCGAACTCGGCCTCCAAGGTCGCGACAAAGCGGTCCTCGTTCTCGCCCTTCCAGTCTTTCTCGATCACGCCCTGATCGATCAGGCGGCGGGCATAGATTTCCGAAACCGCCGGATGCTGCTTGATCTTGGCGTACATCAGCGGCTGGGTGAAGCTCGGCTCGTCGCCTTCGTTGTGGCCGAACCGGCGATAGCACCACATGTCGACCACAACGTCGCGGCCGAACTTCTGGCGGTAGTCGATCGCCAGCTTGCAGGCGAAGGTCACCGCTTCCGGATCATCGCCGTTCACATGAATGATCGGCGCCTGCACGCCCTTCGCCACGTCGCTCGGATAGGGCGAGCCGCGGCTGAACTGCGGGCTCGTCGTGAAGCCGATCTGGTTGTTGATGATGAAGTGCAGGCACCCGCCGGTGTTGTAGCCCTTCACGCCCGAGAAGCCGAGGCATTCCCACACGATGCCCTGGCCCGCAAAGGCCGCATCGCCGTGGATCAGGATCGGCAGCACCTGCTTGTGCTTGCCCGGCCCGATATCCTCGCGGAACGCCTGCTGCGCGCGGGTCTTGCCCAGCACCACCGGGTCCACCGTCTCCAGATGGCTCGGGTTCGGCTGCAAGCTCATGTGCACCTTGATCCCGTCGAACTCGCGGTCCGTGCTGGTGCCGAGGTGGTACTTCACGTCGCCCGAACCGCCGACATCCTCCGGGTTCGCGCTGCCGCCGGAAAACTCGTGGAAGATCACGCGGTAGGGCTTGGCCAGCACGTTCGCCAGCACGTTCAGCCGCCCGCGGTGCGCCATGCCGTAGATGATCTCGCGCACGCCGAGCTGGCCGCCGTACTTGATGACAGCCTCGAGCGCCGGGATCATCGATTCGCCGCCATCGAGGCCAAAGCGCTTGGTGCCGACGTATTTCTTGCCGAGGAACTTCTCGTACTGCTCGCCGCGGATCACCGCCGCGAGGATCGCCTTCTTGCCGTTGGGCGTGAAGTCGATGGACTTGTCGCCGCCCTCGATGCGGTCCTGCAGGAACTTGCGCTCTTCCACGTCCGAGATGTGCATGTATTCAAGGCCGACCTTGCCGCAGTAATTCTTCTGCAGCACCGCCACGATCTCGCGCGGGGTGGCCCATTGCAGACCGAGCACACCGCCCACGAAGACCTTCTTGTCGAGGTCTGGCCCGGTAAAGCCATGATATTCCGGGGTGATGTCCGCCGGCAGCTCCTGCCGCGCGAGGCCCAGCGGATCGAGGTCCGCCGCCAGATGCCCGCGCACGCGGTAGGTGCGCACCAGCATCATCGCGCGGATCGAAGCACCCGCCGCCGCTTCCAGCGCGGCTTCATCCAGCGGCGCGCCCGCAGCCTTGGCCGCCTTGGCGATTTCCGCCTTCAGCGCCATCGGATCGAGCGCGCGGGTCAGATCGTCGCCCGCCGCCGGATCGCTTACCGGCCAGCGCTTCGAAGCCCACGAAGGCCCCGCCTGCGGACCCTCCTGCAGAAGGTCCACCTCGAACGAGCGCTCTTCATAACCCATATGTCACTCCTCTCGCCCCGGGGAGGGTAGGGCGGCGGAAAATCATGCTTTCCCACGGACGGATGCCGTCCAAACTGCTAACCACGCAAACCCTTCAAGACTGGCCGTTTTAACCATGTCTCTGCAAAGGGAGCGCGCTCTCGCGCCTGCGTAAAACCACTTATCTGAACGGGGCGCGAACCTGCTGCGGGCAGGCCTGCCGCGCCCCGTTCGCCAGAATCATGCCAGCGAGCTGTCGATGCCCTTGCAGGCCACCAGCAGTTCCTTCACCGCGTCGACCGAAACCTGCAGGTTCGCCTTCGCCGTATCGTCGAGCGCGATCTCGATCACCTTCTCCACGCCGCCTGCGCCGATCATCACCGGCACGCCCACGTAGAGCCCGTCGACGCCATAGGCGCCGTCGACATAGGCCGCGCAGGGCAGGATGCGCTTCTGGTCATTGAGATACGCCTCGGCCATCGCGATGCCCGAAGCCGCCGGAGCATAGAACGCCGAACCGGTCTTGAGCAGGCCGACGATCTCGCCGCCGCCGCTGCGCGTGCGCGCCACGATCGCGTCGATCTTTTCCTGCGTCGAGGCGCCCATCTTGATGAGGTCGGGCACTGGAATGCCCGCGACGGTCGAGTATTCGACCACCGGCACCATCGTGTCGCCATGGCCGCCGAGCACGAACGAGGTCACGTCGCGCACCGAAACGCCGAATTCCCACGCCAGGAACGTGCTGAAGCGCGCCGAGTCGAGCACGCCCGCCATGCCCACCACCTTGTTGTGCGGCAGGCCCGAAAATTCGCGCAGCGCCCAGACCATCGCGTCGAGCGGGTTGGTGATGCAGATCACGAAGGCGTCGGGCGCATGGGCCTTGATGCCTTCGCCCACCGCCTTCATCACCGAGAGGTTGATGCCCAGCAGGTCATCGCGGCTCATGCCCGGCTTGCGCGGCACGCCCGCGGTCACGATGATCACGTCCGCCCCGGCGATGTCGGCATAGTCGTTGGTGCCGATGACCTTGGCGTCAAAGCCCTCGACCGGGCCGCACTGCGAGAGATCGAGCGCCTTGCCCTGCGGCACGCCTTCGACCACGTCGAACAGCACGATGTCGCCGAGTTCCTTCTGCGCCGCGAGGTGGGCCAGCGTCCCGCCGATGTTGCCGGCGCCGATCAGCGCGATTTTCTTGCGAGCCATGCCTTTGCAATCCTTTCCCGGATACGCGGGACCTGCGACCCATACAGGCCGCCCAAGAGCTGCCGCCGTTAGGCCTCCCGCGTCCCGCAATGACGGGAAGGATTCCAGACGGATGGGAGCGACCTAGGCCTGCAGGATGGTGATTGCAAGGCGCAAAAACCCACAGTCGGCGGGTTTTTGTGATAATAGTTCGCAATATCAATAAGAGGGTAAAGGCGCTATCCTTGCGAGGATGCCCGCGCCGCAAACCGGCGCTGCAGGGCCTTTGCCAGCGGCCCGTCCAGCATGGCGCAGACCGCGATCCACCATTCGGCAGCCGCATTGTCACCGCCTTCGGCAGCAATCTGCGCCGCCTCGCTCGCACGCTGCGCCGCCGACAGGCCATGTGCGCCAAACAGGCGCAGCGCTGCTTCCAGCAGGGCATCGTCTTGCGCCCTGCCGGTGTTCGTGCGGGCGCTGCGCTTGGTTACAGCGTCATTGTCGTTTACCGGTCGCGGCATCCGCAGGGCGCGCGGGCGCACCGCGTTCCGGCTCGGGCCCCAGTGCAGGCAAGGCGAAATGATCCCATAACGCGGGGCAAAATGCAGCATGGCGAGCACTCCTCGGTTGGGCGATACAAAGGGTTTAGCAGGCGGGAGTGAACAGCACGTTCGCCCTTAGGGTAAAGGGATCAATAACCCTGCCTAGAGAAGAATAACTATCAGAAAAACAGGCGTTTAGAGGAATTGTAAACGCACGCCAAACTGGACTCTTTCAGCGAACTAACCCCGAATCGGACTGAATCTAGCCACCTGGCTGGGCAATCCACTTGCCCGCATTTTCGTACGCGGGATTGACCGCCGCGCCGCCCGGAAGCTGTCCGGCGCGATAAAGCGCATCGCCGCCGCGCGCCTCGACCGCAGGCGCAAATTTCGGTGCCACCGCGCGCGGCTGCGTGTAGTCCGGAAGCGGCGTCTGTCCGAACGCGACGGTATTGCGCTCCGGCGCCGCCTGCGCCGCTTGCATCGATTTCAGGGCCTCGATCCGCCCCGCCTCGAAGGCCTTTTCCAGCTGGATCGGATCGGCCACGTCCGCCGCTGCCGGGGTCCACGTGCGCGGATGCGGCGCCGCCACCGGCTCGCTGCCCGCATAGACCGCATTGAACGCCAGCGGCCGCCCCGCCGCGCCGCTCCAGCGGTAGAACCGGTGCGCGCCGATCGTCCCGATGAAGCTCAGGCTGTCCGCCCAGTAGGGATGCACGGCGCTGGTGTGATAATGCGTCGCCAGCCCCACCGGCGCATAGACATAGCCCGCCAGCGCATCCGCCGCCACGCGCCGCGCCCGCTCCCAGAATGCCGCCACCGGCCGCCGCGCCATCGAGCCGTCGCAGGCAAAGCTGAACTGGCAGCCGGGCCGTTCCGATCCCTGATAGACCACCCCGCACACCGTGTTTGGCCAGGCCGGATGCGTCACGCGGTTGAGCACGACTTGCGCCACCGCGCGCTGCCCCGCGTCGGGCTCGCTCGCCGCCTCGTAATAGATCGCCGCCGTCAGGCACTGCAGCGCGCGGCTCTGATCGAGGCCGGAACCCCGAGCCAGAACGGGTCGCGCCGCCGGGCCGCTCCCTGTCGCCGGAATGGCATCATCGCGATGGATCTGCGCATCCCACGCCGTGCGCGCCGCATCGGGCGCCAGCAGCCCGGTGTCATCGCTCGCCAGATAGTAGAACGCCGAGCCGGGAAAGCTGTCCCCCGGCCGCTCGAACGGCTGCAGCCCATCGCGCGCCGCCGCCGTCGGCACCCCGGGCGCGATCCACCCCGGCCCTGCCAGCCACAGCGCAAAACCCAGAACCGCAACACCCAGCATCGCCCCAAAGTGCTTCAGGCTCCCCTCCCGCTTGCGGGAGGGGCTGGGGGTGGGCCTAGGCGCCACAGCGCTCGCCGCAAGACGCTCGACCACAGGCGCCACCACCCGCCGAGGCGCCAGGGCCTCGGGCGGCAGCTTCACCGGCTGGTAGTCGATAATCAGCGGCATAGCTCAGGCAGACTCGTAAGGCGGCCATTCAGCGCTAGACCCTCTCCCCGCGCCCCGCATCCCGCCATTTCACCCCGTCCCGCTAAGGCACACCCCCCTGCCAACGGGTTAACACGCAGACCTCCCCGGCACGGGGAGGGGGACCGCCCGCGCAGCGGGTGGTAGAGGGGTCTTGCCCCAAAGTGCAGGTCCCGCTACCAAGCCCCGCGACGCCACCGGTGCCCGCGAGAGCGGGCTAAGAGGGAATCCGGACCATAAACCGGAGCTGCCCCCGCAACTGTGCCCGGATAGCGCTCTGTCCACTATGCCACTGGGAAACCGGGAAGGCGGGCAGGGGGCCGTGACCCGGGCGAGCCAGGAAACCTGCCGGTGTGTGGTCGTTCCGCGGCCGGGCGGGGTGTACCGGGCGCATGCGTGAGAAGGCGCGCCAGCAAGGCCCCGCGCCCCCTCCCGCCATGGACGGCAACGTCCATGGGCCGTGGAGAATGCACGTGAAGACCAATCGCAATGCCGCCCGAACCCCGTCCAAGCACCAATCCCGTCCCCAAACCCCGTCTACCCTGAGCTTGTCGAAGGGCTGTCCTTCCTTTGCCGCAAACGCAGCGCTCCCGAACAAGAACGGTCCTTCGTCCTTCGACGTGCTCAGGATGAGCTCAGGACGTGCGGGGAAGGGGCATGCGCTGCGCTCGGCGGCCGCAGCGGGGTGGGCCCTCGCGGCACTCGCCTGCGCCAGCCCTGCACTCGCCCAGCAGGCTGACCAGATCACCGTCGTCGCCACCGGCAGCCCGCAGCGCCTCGACCAGACCGGCCAGCCGATCACTGTCCTCACGGCAGACGACTTGAAGCGCCTGCAAGGCCCGGATATCACCCGCGCGCTCGAGCAAGTCCCCGGCCTCACGCTCAGCCGCAACGGCGGCCCGGGCGCATTCACCGGCGTCCGCCTGCGCGGCTCGGATAGCGAACAAGTCCTCGTCCTCATCGACGGCGTCCGCGTCGAAGACGTTGCCGCCCCCGGCGCCGGCTTCGATTTCGGCACGCTGACCACCGGCGGCATCGAGCGTATCGACGTACTGCGCGGCTCGAACTCGGTCACCTGGGGCAGCGCCGCGCTCGGCGGCGTCATCGCCATCCAGACCCGTGACCTCAACGGCCTCGAAGCCAGCGCCGAGGGCGGCAGCCGGGGCAGCTTCGCCGGAGAAGCCGCCGCCGGCCTCGCCAAGGATACATACGCCCTCTCGCTCACCGGCGGCTACACCACCACCGACGGCATCAGCGCCGCCGCCACCGGCACCGAGCGGGACGGCTTCCGCCAATGGCGCATCGGCGGCAAGGCCCGCCTCGATCTCGCCCCCGGCCTCTCGTTCTTGGTCAATGCCCGCTACGCCGATACCCGCACCGATATCGATGGCTTCCCGCCGCCCAACTACACTTTCGCCGATACCCCCGAATACCAGATCACCCGCCAGATCTCCGGCCGCGCCGGCCTGCGCTACGAAGGCGCATGGCTCACCCTCAACACCGGCTTCGCCCTTTCCGATACCAAGCGCGATTACTACGACCCGACCTTCGGCACCGACCCGTCCTACGGCTACCGCGGCCGCAGCCACCGCGCCGATCTCACCGGGCGCGCCCGGCTTCCCGCCAATTTCGCGCTCGATTTCGGCGCCGACAGCGAATGGACGCGCTATTCCGGCACCTTCGACGCCCGCCAGACCGCGCGCCAGACCAGCGGCCACGCCATGCTCGGCTGGTACACCGACACGGCCTCGCTCGCCGCCGGTGTCCGCTACGACGACCACAGCCGCTTCGGCAACGCCACCACTTTCGGCGCCAACGGCACGGTCAAGCTCACGCAGAACCTGCGCCTGCGCGCCAGCTACGGCGAGGGCTTCAAGGCCCCCACGCTCTACCAACTGCTCTCCGACTACGGCAACGCCGCGCTCCGCCCCGAACGCAGCCGCAGCTACGACGCCGGCCTCGAATACCGCGCCGAAACCATAACCGCCGCCGTCACGCTCTACCGCCGCGACAGCCGCAACCTGATCGCCTTCGTCTCCTGCTTCGGCCAGACGAGCGCGATCTGCACCAATCGCCCCTTCGGCACCTACGACAACGTCGGCAAGGCCCGCGCCGAAGGTTTCGAGGCCGAACTCACCCTGAAGCCGGTCCCCGCCTTCACCCTGCGCAGCCTCTACACCTATACCAAGGCCCGTAATCTGACCCCCGGCAGCGCGCAGTTCGGCAACGATCTTGCCCGCCGCCCGCGCCACGCGCTCACCGTCAGCGGCGATTGGGAGACCCCGCTCGCCGGCCTCGCCTTCGGCGCGGACCTGCGCCTCACCAGCACCAGCTTCGACAACGCGTCGAACACCACCAAGCTCCCCGGCGGCCCCGTCGCGACAATCCGCGCCAGCCTGCCGGTCTACAGGAGCGTGACCCTGTTCGGCCGCGTCGAAAACGTCTTCGACAACCGCCTCCCCACCGCCGCCGGCTACAACGCCCTCGGCCGCGGCGCCTTCGCGGGCCTCAGAGTGAGCTACTGATGCACTGGAACCCCTCCACTTGGTCCTCCCCATCTTTGCGCAGCACAAATGGGGAGGTGGCCCGCCGCAGGCGGGTCGGAGGGGTTCTTTGCCTCCTTCTCACAGCACTCACCGCCTGCACCCCCCAGCCCAAAAGCGAATCCAAGCGCGACACCACCCGTTACCTCCCCACCATCGTCAGCCTGAACCCCTGCGCCGACGCCATCCTCGCCGAAGTCACCCGGCCCGGCCAGCTCCTCGCCCTCTCGCACTACAGCGCCGATCCGCGCGCCAGTTCGATGGACCCGGCCAAGGCCCACCAGTACCGGACCACGCGTGGCACGCTTGAGGAAGTCCTCGCCCTCCACCCCGATGTCGTCGTTGATGGCACCTTCGTCCCCCCCGCCACCGCCGCCGCCTACCAGCGCCTCGGCCTCCGCCTCGAAACGCTCGGCATCGCCGGCACCGTCGAGGAAAGCCGCGCCCAGATCCGTGCATTGGCCGCGCTCGCCGGAAACCCGGCCAAAGGCGAAGCGCTGATCAAGCGCATCGACACCGCGCTCGCCGCCGCCGCCCCCGCAGACCCCGCCCGGATCCCCGCGCTCGTATGGGAGCCCGGCGGCATCGTCCCCGGCGACAGCACCCTGATCGCCGAGCTCCTCCGCCGCACCGGCTTCACCAACTTCGCTGCCGCGCGCGGACTCGGCCAGGCCGACCAGCTCCCGCTCGAACGCGTCCTCGCCGATCCCCCGCGCGTGATCCTCGCCGCAGGGTCCGACCGCGCCCTCCAGCACCCCGCGCTCGCCCACCTCGACGGGACCACCCGCGCCCCCCTCGATCCGCGCCTGCTCTACTGCGCCGGCCCCACCATCATCCCCGCCGCCCGGCGCCTCGCCGCAGTGCGCCGCGCCCTGTCCCCCCTCCCGCCTGCGGGAGGGGCCGGGGGAGGGCCTGTTGCCGCCACACGGGTCGCCAGCAAATGACCCGCCCGGTCCCCCTCCTCCTCGCAGCCCTCGCGCTCGCCATCCCCCTGTCGCTCCTCGCCGGGCAGGTCTGGCTAAACCCCCTCGCGCCCCAGGCGCCCAACGCCCTGACCATCCTCGCGCAACTGCGCGCCCCCCGCGCCGCGCTCGCGCTCATCATCGGCGCAGGCCTCGGCGGAGCCGGGGCCGCGATGCAGGGCTACTTGCGCAACCCGCTGGCCGATCCCGGCCTGTTCGGCGTCGCCCCCACCGCCGCGTTCGGCGCGGTGCTCAGCCTCGCGCTCGGCCTCGGCACGCTGCTCCCGCTGGCAAGCCTCCTCGGCGCCGCGCTCGCCATGACCGCACTCGCGCTGATCGCGGGCAACGCCTCCGGCCCCAACAGCACCACCCTGTTCGCGCTCGCCGGGCTCATGCTCGCCAGCCTGTCCGGCGCGCTCACCAGCCTCGTCATCAGCCTCGCGCCCAATCCCTTCGCGCTCAGCGAGATCGTCACCTGGCTGATGGGCAGCCTCGAAAGCCGCAGCTGGCATGATGCGGCGCTCGCCGCGCCCCCCACCGCGCTCGGCCTAATCCTCCTGGCCCGCGCCGCCCCCGCGCTCGATGCGCTCACGCTGGGCGAGGAAACCGCCCGCTCGCTCGGCGTTGACCCTACCCGCCTGCTCTGGCTCATGGTCCTTGGCACCGGCCTCGTCGTGGGCGCTGGGGTCGCCGCCGCCGGGATCATCGGCTTCGTCGGCCTCGTCGTCCCGCACCTCCTACGCCCCTATACCGACCAGCGCCCCTCCAGCCTGATCCTCCCCAGCGCCCTCGGCGGCGCGCTCCTCCTGCTCCTCGCCGATTGCCTCTGCCGCCTGCTCCCCCTCGCGGGCGGTGAACTGCGCATCGGCATCGCCCTCAGCCTCATCGGCGCGCCCTTCTTCCTGCGCCTGCTCCTCAAATTGCGGAGCGAGCTTGCATGAACCTCACCGCCTACAACCTCACCATCCCAGGCCGCCTGACGGACATTTCCCTCGCCCTCCATCCCGGCGAACTCACCGCGATCTGCGGCCCCAACGGCGCGGGCAAGACCACCCTCCTGCGCGCGCTCGCCTGTCTCGAACCCGGCCCGGTCTCGCTCGGCGAAACCCCGCTCGCCGATCTCCCCCCACGCCGCCGCGCGCAGGATATCGGCTACCTCTCCCAGCACGCACAGCCCGCCTGGAACCTTACCGCCGAAGCGCTCGTCCGCCTCGGCCGCCTGCCCCACCGCACCTCGCGCACCGAAGACGAAGCCGCCGCGCGGGATGCGCTTGCAGCCCTCGATTGCGCCCACCTTGCCCAGCGCGGCATCCACACCCTCTCCGGCGGCGAGCGCGCCCGCGTCCTCCTCGCCCGCGTCCTCGCCGGGCAGCCGCGGTGGATCCTTGCCGACGAACCCCTCGCCAGCCTCGATCTCGCCCACGCCGCCGCGCTGCTCCGCCATTTCCGCGCGCTTGCCGGTGAGGGCAGGGGCGTGGTCCTCGTCGTCCACAGCCTCGCCCACGCGATGAACCACGCCGACCGCGTCATCGTCCTCGAAGGCGGCCGTCTCGCCGCCGACGGCCCGCCGCAAGTGGCCCTGTCCGAAGAAGTGATCGAACACGTCTGGCGCGTCCGCGCCCAATGGACCGGCCCCGCAGCTGCCCGCGCCCTCTCTCTCTGACCCAAAGCCCTCTCCCCTTCAGGGGAGAGGGTTGGGAGAGGGGGACTTCAACACCAACCTTTCCCCTCCCGCCACCTTGCGCATTACCGCCCAGCCACCCACCTGTCGCAAAACTCCGCGCGCCTCTTGCCGGAATCGAACAAATCTGGAACAAACCGGCCCCATGTCCCTCAGCACCATCTCCATTCGCGGCGCGCGTGAGCACAATCTCAAGGGGATCGATGTCGATCTTCCGCGTGACAGCCTGATCGTCATCACCGGCCTGTCGGGCTCGGGCAAATCGAGCCTCGCCTTCGATACGATCTATGCGGAGGGCCAGCGCCGCTATGTCGAGAGCCTCTCGGCCTATGCGCGCCAGTTCCTCGAGATGATGCAGAAGCCCGATGTCGAGCATATCGACGGGCTCAGCCCCGCCATCTCGATCGAGCAGAAGACGACCAGCCGCAACCCGCGCTCCACCGTCGCCACGGTCACCGAGATCTACGACTACATGCGCCTCCTCTGGGCGCGCGTCGGCATTCCCTATTCGCCCGCCACGGGCCTCCCCATCGCGGCGCAGACGGTCACCCAGATGGTCGACCGCGTCCTCGCCCTGCCGGAGGGCACCCGCGCCTATCTGCTCGCCCCCGTCGTGCGCGGCCGCAAGGGCGAATACCGCAAGGAACTCGCCGAATGGCAGCGCGCCGGCTACACCCGCGTGCGCATCAACGGCGATCTCATGGCCATCGAGGACGCCCCCGCGCTCGACAAGAAATTGAAGCACGACATCGAAGTCGTGGTCGACCGCATCGCGGTGAAGAAGAGCGACGAAGGCTTCCGCACCCGCCTTGCCGACAGCTTCGAGCAGGCGCTGAAGCTGGCGGACGGCCTCGTCTACCTCGATCTGGCCGACACGACGGTTGAAGCAGTGAGCGGCGGCAAAGCCCCCTCCTCTTCAGAGGAGGGGGTTGGGGGTGGTGGCGGCTCCAAAAAGGCCGGCATGAAGAAAACCGGCCTCCCCGCCAACCGCATCGTCTTCAGCGAAAAGTTCGCCTGCCCCGTCAGCGGCTTCACCATCGAGTCCATCGAACCCCGCCTGTTCAGCTTCAACGCCCCCCAAGGCGCGTGCCCGGCCTGCGACGGTCTCGGCGAAAAGCTGCTGTTCGATCCCCAGCTCGTCGTGCCGAACGAAAACCTCAGCCTGAAGCAGGGCGCCGTCGTGCCCTGGGCCAAGTCCAACCCGCCGTCGCCCTATTACATGCAGGTGCTCGCCAGCCTCGCCGCGCATTTCGGCTTCAGCCTCGAAACGCCGTGGGAGAAGCTGCCGGGCGAAGTCAAGGTCGTCATCCTCTACGGCACCGCCGGCAAGGCCGTCCCGCTCACCTTCATCGACGGCAAGAAGAGCTACACCGTCCAGAAGGCCTTCGAAGGCGTCATCGGCAATCTCAACCGCCGCATGCTGCAGACCGAAAGCGCGTGGATGCGCGAAGAGCTCGGCAAGTTCCAGACCGCGCAGCCCTGCGAAACCTGCCACGGCGCCCGCCTCAAGCCCGAGGCGCTCAGCGTCAAGGTCGCGCAGGCAGACATCTCCAGCGTCACCCGCCTCTCCGTCGCCGCCGCGGTCGAATGGTTCGCGGGTCTCGATGCGCAGCTCACCCCGCAGCAGAGCCAGATCGCCCGCGCCATCCTCAAGGAAATCAACGAGCGCCTCGGCTTCCTCAACAACGTCGGCCTCGATTATCTGAACCTCGACCGGACTTCAGGTACGCTTTCTGGCGGCGAGAGCCAGCGCATCCGCCTCGCCAGCCAGATCGGCTCGGGCCTCTCCGGCGTGCTCTACGTGCTCGACGAGCCCTCCATCGGCCTCCACCAGCGCGACAACGACCGCCTCCTCGAAACGCTCAAGCGCCTCCGCGATCTCGGCAACACGGTCATCGTCGTCGAGCACGATGAAGACGCGATCCGCACCGCCGATCACATCGTCGATCTCGGCCCCGGTGCCGGCGTCCACGGCGGCGAGATCGTCGCGCAGGGCGATCTCGCGGCGATCCTGTCCAACGCCAACAGCCTCACCGGCCAGTACCTCACCGGCGCCCGCCGCATCGAAGTGCCCGCCAAGCGCCGCAAGGGCAACGGCCTCTCGATCACCGTCGAAGGCGCCCGCGCCAACAACCTCAAGGACGTGACGGCCAGCATCCCGCTCGGCACCTTCACTTGCATCACCGGCGTCTCCGGCTCGGGCAAGTCGAGCTTCACCATCGACACGCTCCACGCCGTCGCCGCCCGCACGCTCAACGGCGCCCGCGTCATCGCCGGTGCGCATGACAAGGTCACCGGCCTCGAACACTGCGACAAGGTGATCGAGATCGACCAGTCCCCCATCGGCCGCACCCCGCGCTCCAACCCCGCCACCTACACCGGCGCCTTCACCCTGATCCGCGATTGGTTCGCCGGCCTCCCCGAATCCGCCGCCCGCGGCTACAAGCCCGGCCGCTTCAGCTTCAACGTCAAGGGCGGCCGCTGCGAGAAGTGCCAGGGCGACGGCCTCATCAAGATCGAGATGCACTTCCTCCCCGATGTCTACGTCACCTGCGAGGAATGCGAAGGCCGCCGCTACAACCGCGAAACGCTCGAGGTGAAGTTCAAGGGCCTTTCCATTGCCGACGTGCTCGACATGACGATCGAGGACGCCGAGGAATTCTTCAAGGCCGTCCCCCCGATCCGCGACCGGATGCACATGCTCAACGAAGTCGGCCTCGGCTACGTCAAGGTCGGCCAGCAGGCCACCACGCTCTCCGGGGGCGAGGCGCAGCGCGTCAAGCTCGCCAAGGAACTCGCCCGCCGCTCCACCGGGCAGACGCTCTACATTCTCGACGAGCCCACCACCGGCCTCCACTTCGAAGACGTGCGCAAGCTCCTCGAAGTCCTCCACCGCCTCGTCGACCAGGGCAACAGCGTCGTCGTCATCGAGCACAACCTCGATGTCATCAAGACCGCCGACTGGCTGCTCGATCTCGGCCCCGAAGGCGGGGTGCGCGGCGGCGAGCTCGTCGCCGCCGGCACGCCCGAGCAAGTCGCCAAGAACCCCCGCAGCTTCACCGGGCATTACCTCAAACCGCTCCTCACCCGCTAAAGCCCAAAAGCCCTCTCCCCCTTGGGGGAGAGGGTTGGGTGAGGGGGTGTTCAGCGCCCCCAAGCAACAATACGTCACCCCGCAGCAACGCACCCCCGCCACCCTCCTGCTAAGCGCCGCGCAGTCGCAACCCCGCTCCGCAAGACGCAACCGTCAGGACCCGGCCCCATGAACAAGCCCACCCGCGCCGCACTCGCCGCCGCGCTCACCCTCTTCGCCGCTCCGGCCTTCGCCCAGACCGCCCCCGCCGCGCTCCCGTCCCAGCAGCGCCCCATGGGCCCGCCGCCCACCCCCACGTGGACGCTCACTGTCGGCGTCGCCCCCATCGTCGCCCCCGCCTGGCAGGGCTCGCGCGATTATGCGCTCTCGGTCTTCCCGGACATCCGCGTCACCTACAAGGATGTCGCCTTCGCCTCGGTGCAGGAAGGCTTCGGCTGGAACGCGATCAACCGCGACGGCTGGAAGATCGGCCCCATCGCCCGCCTCCGCTTCGGCCGACGCGAGAGCACCGGCGGCTCGCCCTTCCTCATCACCGGCGGCAGCGACGCGCTGCGCGGCTTCGGCAACATCCCCCTCGCGGTCGAATTCGGCGGCTTCGCGCAGTATAGCCCGACCCGCCGCCTCGCCTTGCGCGCCGAAGTCCGCCGCGGCACCGGCGGACACGAGGGCGTCGTCGCCGAACCCTCGATCCGCTTCGCCGACCGCGCCGGGCCTTTCCGCTATTCGCTCGCCCTGCGCAGCACCTTCGCCAGCCGCCGCTACACCCAGGTCTACTTCGGCGTGAGCCCCGAGCAAGCCGCCCGCGCCGGCCTCCCCGCCTATCGCACCGACGGCGGCTTCGTCTCCGCCGGCGTCGGCGGCACGCTCACCCGCCCGCTGGGCAAGCGCGGCCAGCACGGCGCCATCACCCTCCTCGCCGGGTACGACCGCCTCGGCAACGCCGCCGCCGACAGCACCCTCATCCGCGAGCGCGGTCGCCGCGATCAATTCACCCTCGGCCTCTCCTACGGCTACCGCTTCACCTGGAAGTGACCGCTTGAGTCCCCTCCTCTTTAGAGGAGGGGGTTGGGGGTGGTGGCGTAACCCCCGCTTAAGCAAATCCCCCTATCCTCTCCCCGCGCGCGGCAAAGGGGGATCTTCATGCGCCTGTGGTACTTGCTCGTTCCTGCCATCGCCATGGGCAGCCTCAACGCCGGCTACTCCGCCTGGCGCGCCAGCCCGCCCAGCAAGCTCACCGAATTTCGCGCCATGTGCTTCGGCAAGGTCGAAGCCGCCGGCGTCCCCCGCAGCCAGAGCATCCCGCTCTGCAATTGCCTGATCGGCAAGGCCCGCTGGTACAAGTGGACCCACTGGGGCGCGGAATACACCCGCGATGTCCACATGCAGTTCGGCCGCGAATGCCTCGATCAGGTCACCGCCGCCGCCGCCGAACAACCCTCGTCCGGCTGGGGCACCTTCACCAACGAACCCGTCCGCAGCCGCCCGCTCACCGGCCCCGGCTCCGGCTGGGGCGAAGCGCCGGATGACGACGACAGCGCCGACCGCTCCTACTCGTCCCCCGCCACCCGCCAATACGGCGATCCCGGCTACGGCACCGAATAACCCCAAGCCGCCAGCACGCCCCCACGTCCCTCGCCATTTTCCCGCATAGGCAAATGGGGAGGTGGCCCGTTCGCTCATCCTGAGCTTGTCGAAGGACGGGCAAGGGCCACAGCCCTTGCATCCCATTCCCCCTCCAATTTCGACCAAGTATGCTAAGAGTTATACCTTGATTTGAATGAGCGCAAATGCTCTCTTACCTCTATTGGGAGGTGACCTTATGGCAACTCTAACGCTTCACGTCTTTCGTATTCAGTGCGAACGGAAAGTTCAATCGAGTCTTTTTGCTGAACGAGAGGCGCCGAGCGAAGTTATCAGCCAAGCTATCTTTGCAAAACCTACCGCCGTCGTTAGGCGTGGCACCGAGTGGCATATCGGTTCCCCGGAGCGCATCAAAGATACAAATGGCATTGGATTTCAGATTGGTCGCGTGCAGTCAGTCAACACCCCCCAGTTTGATGATAACGCGAAAGTATTTTTCGAATCTGACGAAGAGAGAGCACCTTACACGATTGGCGTATTTGATCGTAGTTCACAAGCTTGTGGAATTCTTCGTCGTAGTGGTGTTTCACTAAATGGTGAAGAGATATCCGATAAGCTGCAAAAATTACTTAATGAGAGTGGCATTCCGTCAAAATATGACTACAACATTATTGTAGATAAACTTCGCGATCCAGATGAATTTATAGACATAATTCGCTCATCGTTCCAAATAAAAAAGTTTTCGTTCAGATCAAGATTTGAGAATGCGTTTGATGTTCAGAGATTGATTCAAAGACCAGCGCAGGAATTTACTGAGATCACGAAGGGTAGGTCCACAACAGTCGAGGTGGAGGGTGATTCATTGGAACCCGAACCATTGGAGGAGTTGACGAGATCGGTTGCTTCGGTTGGAGATACAGCTTCCGCTACAGTAAGGAGTGATGAGAATTCTAAACCGAGGCGTATTTTTCTACAAGGCACCCCATTGATTGCTGAGGTGTCGCGAGAGGAAGTTGAGCAATCGCCGCTTCATGCCGCGTTCTTTGCCGTTAAAGCTGCTTACAAGCGGCTCAGGCAGGCAGAGTGATGATACCAACTTTTTGGAAATGGTTCTTAGGATTTGGTGGCGCGCGCCCCGGTGTAATGCTCATTTTGGGTTGGCCGACGTTAATTCATGCTTCAATAGCAGCTTCATTGACATTTCTACTCAAAAGTGACGGATTTGATTTTGCCTTAAAGGCATTGTTTCCAGCTGCTTCGATTTTTGTTGGCATGTCAATTGCATGGACTTCCCGCGCTGCAACGGTGCTTAATGACAAGGGTTTTAGGAAAAAGGTTATTAATGAAAATAATCCGATAGAAGAATATTTATATGGCTTTCAACTCTCAATTTTAATACTTATGTTCACCGTTGCATATATAAGTTTGATGGCGGCAGGAGGATTTAATTTTTATATTATAAGCGTTTATTGGTCTATTAAGCTCTCTTCATTTTGGTTATATTTTTTGATTTCCATGTCAGTTCGAGAATGCTGGTCGATCGTGAATTTCACCAACCTTCTGAGCATTCTTGCCGATTTTGTTGACGACAAAAGCGATATGCCAAAGTGACTTGCTCCTATACAGCTTGACTTTAGTAGTCTTGATTGGGCTTGGGGTTGTTTTACTCTGTCCTACAAACCCCCACCCATGCCATACCCGCGTTCCCTCTATGTTCCGCAGGGAGTCGCACGGCATGAACCAGCACAGCACCAGCACCTTTGGCCGCGGGTGGATCCCCATGGAGCGGGATATCGGCCTCCCCGATGATCGGGATCCCTTTGCGCACCGCCGGGCGGGTGGCGGTCCGGTCCTGAGCGCGGACGGGCTGACCGAGTATGTCAATGAGGAGGAGGCTTATTCTTCTTCCCCCCTCCCGCCTGCGGGAGGGGTTGGGGGTGGGTTTGATGCGGGCGCTGCGTTTGCGGCTGCCCACCCCAACCCCTCCCGCAGGCGGGAGGGGCTATTCATGTCCCTGCCCTTTACCCTCGCGCGGCGGGTGCGGTTTCTGCATATTCTGGCCACCAGCGGCAATGTCCGCCGTGCTTGCGAGGTTGTCGGGGTCTCGCCGCAGTCGGCCTATGTCCACAAGCGGCGCGATGCCGCCTTTGCGCATGGCTGGGCGGCGGCGCTGCTGCTCGCGCGCGATGCGGCGGAGGAAATGCTGGCCGAGCGCGCGCTCCACGGTGTGCGCGAGACGATCTTCTACCGGGGCGAGGCGGTCGGCAGCCGGGTGCGCCATGATCCGCGCCTGCTGCTCGCCCATCTCGCCCGGCTCGACCGCCATGCCGAGCGCGCCGAGACCGCGCAGGACCCCGCGCCGGGCATCGCCGCGCGCTTCGACGATTACCTCGCCGAGCTGGCCGAGGCCGAGGCGAGCGGCTGCGATCCGCTGTTCGAGCCGCCGATCGACGAACTCGACATGCCCCCGCAGTGGACTCCGGCCCACCCCACCCGCGCCGAAGCCCTGCGCGCCGCGCGCGAGGAGGTGCTCCACGATTTCCCCGGCGACGTCGCCGACCTCACGCCCGAAGCCGTAGCCGGCATCGATCTCGACGAGACCGACAGCGAAGACCTCCTCGACGCCGCGCTCGCCAAGGCCCAGCACACCGCCGAAACCGCGGCCGCCAAGGCCTGGGACGCCGACCACACCGCCCGCCTCGCCACGCTGGAAGCCATCTTCGCGGGGGAACCCGTCGCAGCGCCGGAGGCCCCTTCAAATCCTCCCCATTTTTGCGAAGCACAAATGGGGAGGGGGACCGTCCGCGAAGCGGATGGTGGAGGGGTAACCAGCGCCGCCCCTCCCATCGAAACCAAGTCCCCCGAAAGCCCCTCCTCGATGGGGCGGCGCTGGAACGGGGGCATCGAGCCATCGGCCGAAAACCCCATCGAAACCAAGTCCCGCCCGTTCCCCCTGAACCCCGTCAACCCCGTCAACTTCAGGGCGCCGAGCCCCGCCTTCACGCCCCCCAGCGCAGCACATAGGGTTGGCGTGCGCGTCCTGTGATCTGCACCACCACGCGCCGCTGCGCCTGCGCGCCGCCGGGTCCGCGCGCCACGGCGATCACGCTCACCACGCGGCCGGCCCAGTCCGCCGGGTCCTTGATCGAGAGCGCGGGCCGCTGTCCGGCGATTTCGCGCTGCCGTTCGATCACGTCGACCGCGTTGCCGTCGCCGTCGTTCATCACCTGGATCGCCAGCGGGTCGGCGTATCGCTTGTCGAATGCGGCGCCGTTCACTTCCACCGTGGCGATGCGTCCGATCCGCTCGACCAGCGCGGGGGTGAAGCCGCGGATGTCGCCCAGTTCCTCGACGCTGAGCGGCGGGCCGTTGCGGGCGGCGTAGCCGCGGCGGCGGTAGTCGCGGGTCTCGGCCCCGTCGCGGCGCGGCTCGTCGTCCTGGTCGATCCAGTCGTCGAAGCTGTCGCGCATTGCGTCCACCTGCCGCTGCGGCAGGCCGAGCGCGGTGGCGAGCCAGCCGACGTTCTCGCCGTCGATGCGGTTGATCATGATCTTGCCCGCCTCGTCCTCGATCCGGATGGCGATGGGCACGTCGCCCCAGCTCTCGGTGTAGGTCCGCCCGTCGATCGCCCACCGCGCGCCGAGGCCGGGCCGGGTCAGGTTGGCTAGCGCGATGGCGATGCCTGCATCCGCCGCGGCGGTGAGGCGGGCGCTGGTGGTCTCCGCCTCCAAGGTATCGAGCCGCGCCGAGGTGGAAGCCGCCGCTCCCGCCGCGAGCGCCGCCATGACGCCGATCCCGGCGACGACGGCCAGCATCGCGTAGCCGCGTTCGTGGCGCGGCGGGCGGCGGGTCACGGGATCTTGCCCTTGGTCTTGAACGGTTCGACCGTCTGGATCTTGGCGCGCAGCTCCTCGGTGATCGCGGTGAGGTCGTCGGGGGTGCGCAGCACGTGCGGCTTGATCAGGATGATCAGTTCGGTGCGCTTCTGCGTGTTGTCGTTGTTGCCGAACAGCAGCCCGCCCAGCACCGGCACCCGGCTGAGGATCGGCACGCCGTTCTTGCCGAAGCTCTTGCTGTCGCGGAACAGCCCGCCCAGCGCGATGACCTGCCCGTCCTGCACCGAGACGGTGGTGGCGACGCGGCGGGTGGTGATGGTGGGCGAATTGGCGACGCCGGTCCGGGTGGTCTGCACGTCGCTCACTTCCTGGCTGACGTCGAGCAGCACCCCGCCGCTGGCGTTGACGCGGGGGGTGATCTTGAGGATCACGCCGGTATCCCGGTACTCGACGGTGTTGGCGGAGAGCAGGTTGCCCGTGCTCGCCCCGCCGCCCAGCGGTGTCACCTGCTGTGCCAGCACCGGCACCTGGTCGCCCACCTGCAGCGCGGCGGTCTGGTTGTTGAGCACCATCAGCTTGGGCGCCGAGACGACCTTGACGGTGGTGCGCTGCTCGAGCGCGTTGAGCGTGGCGCTGATGTCGTTGGCGTTGGAGTAGAAGTAGGAGAAGCCCGGAAACACCCGCGTCGGCGATGACGTGCTGCCTTCGCCCAGCGCGAAGTTCGATTGGCCGGTCTGGAAGTTCCACTGCACCCCGTAGCGCAGCGCGTCGTTGAGCCCGACTTCGGTGATCGCCGCCTCGATCATCACCTGCACCGGCGGCACATCGAGCTTGCGCAGCGCGTCCTCGAGGATCGCGTAGTCATGTGCCGAGCCGAACACGACGACGGCGTTGTTGAGCTCGTCCGCCGAGATGCGCACCTTGAGGCCGGAGCTGCCGGTGTCCGCCGCGCTTGCGGTCGGTGGCGGGGGCGGCGGCGGAAGCGGCGGTTGGCGGCCCGGTCCGGACTGCTCCGGCGTGCTGCTGCTGCCACGCGGCTCGGGGGCGAAGGGATCGGGGTTGTCGGACGAGGCTGCACCGCCGCCGATCCAGAACGTCGTGTTGATCGTCTTGACCAGATCGCGCGCCCTGCTGTTCTGGACGCGGTAGATGTAGAGCCGCGCCTCGTTGCTGGTCCCTTCACGGTCAAGCACTTCGACCCAGCGGCGCACGTCCTCGAGGTATTGCTTCTGCGCGCTGATGGCGATCACTCCGTTGATCTTGTCCATCCCGATCAGCCGCACGAGACCGCGCGTCGGCGCGTCGGGTGCGTTGATCAGCTTGTCGAGCTCGGGGACAATCAGGCGGCTGTCGAGGTGCTGGGGGACGTAGAGCGCGAAGGACATCGCGCGCAGCCAGTTGACGTCGAACTGGTCGATCACCTTGTGCACCGCCTTGCGCTGGGCTTCGGTGCCGGCGATCACCAGCGCGTTCTGGGTGGTGTCGAGCGACTGCACCGCGCCCGGCACGACGGTATCGAGCAGCCGCCGAAGCTCGTCGGAATTGGCGTATTGCAGGCGCACCGTCTCGCTGCCAAAGCCGCGGTCGGCGAGGAATTCGGTGCCGCGCGCCTTGGCCGCGTCGACCGTCAGGATACGGTAGCCGGTGCCTTCCCAGACCATCGCAAGGTTTGCTTGCCGGAGCGAGGCCTCGAACAGATCGAGCAGCTGCTGGCGGCTGACCGGGCCAGCGGTTGTCAGCCCCACGGCGACATCGCCCTCGACGCTCACGGTGTAGGGAATGCGCAGCGTGTCGCGCAGCACGATCTGGGCGAGCGTGCGCACGTCGGCGCTGGGGATGGTGAACTCGATGTTGCCCTTCGGCCCGCTGCGGGTGCTCTCGCCAGCGGGAAGCCCCGGGGTGGGCTGGGTGCCGCCGACAAGCGCGGTCGTCACGCCTTCGGGCCGGACCACGGGCGCGGGCGGGGCGGGGGGCAGGGCGCGTTCGACCGGCTGCACCGCCTTGGTCGCGCAGCCTGCCGTGGCCGCCAGCGCGAGGGCCGAGAGGGCGGCCATGGGGATCGTCTTGGGCTTATTCACTGATCGTCTCGCTCTCGCTGGAGGCCGGTTCGCTAGCGCCGAAGGCGATGTGCCGGGATGTGCCGTTCTTGAGGAAGCGGGCGCCGTCCGCTTCGATCCGGAGCAGGCGCCAGCCGTGATAGCTTGTGCCCGGCGCCATGCGCAGCACGCGGCCGCCTTCCTCGCGCAGCAGCAGCGCCTGCAAGCGACCGACCTGTGCGCTGCCCAGAACATAGGTGCCGTCGAGCGGGCCGACCCGGCGCTGCGGTATCGGGCTGGTGGAAGGATCCACCTGCGCGCCCAGGACCCGCAGCGGCGAGAACAGCGAGGCGCGGCCCGCAAGATCCGGCGCGCTGACATCGGCGATAGCGGGCAGGCGGTGGTCCGGCGCGCGCCAGACGCCGAACGCGGGGGGCACCGCTTCGCCTTGCGGCAGGCCAAGCTGGAGAGCTGCGCCCGCCAGCAGGACCAGCGCGAGCCCGGCGGGCAGCAGCGCACCGTTCGCCTTATCGGGCCGGTACGAAAGGAGCCGTCGCTTCAAGTCTGACATCGAGCAGATCCGATTTGGGATTGGTCAGGGCGTCTTCGGCGACGACGGTCAGGCCATCGACCGCGAGTGCGGGTTTCATCCTGTTGAGGCGGGCGAGCAGGTCCGCGAGCTGGGCGTGACCGAGCCGCACCTCGAGCGCTGCGCGCGCCCAGCCTGTATCGGCGGGGAGGGCTTCGGAGGTCTTCACGTCGCCGCCCGCCGCGAGGGCTGCCGCCTCGATCCGATCGCGCAAGGCCTCGCCCGCCTCGTCGGCATTGGGGGCCGCCATGAACAGCGCGCGCATCTCGCCCACCTGCCGCTCGGCCTCGGCCTGCAGGGCACTCAGCGAACCGATGCGCTTCTCGTTCGCCTGGAACGTCTGCACCAGCGCGTCCCTCCGTGCGGCGCGCTCGGTGAACCCGGATACCAGCGGGCCGATCACCACGGTCAGCACCAGCGAGACCGCCAGCACGAGGATCAGCACGGCGACAAGCTTGCGCTCGCGGGGCGACAGCGGCCTCATGCGCCATCCCTCCCGCGCGGGGTGAGCACGATATCGAACGGCCGCCCGGACTCGCTCTGTGCTTCCGCCTCGGCGCGATTGGCGCGCACGCTGGCGAAGAGGCCCGAGGCCTTGAGCGCGGCGACGACATTGACCCCCGGCGCGGCGTACCCTGCCAGATGCACGGCCTTGCCATCCCACTCGAAGCGCTGGATCCAGGCCTTGTCCGGCAGCACCCCGCCGACCTTGGCCATCAGCCGTAGCGGCTGACCGGCGATGCGCTTGGCATTGAGCGCCTGCACGATCCGCCCGTTGCCGATCACCCGGTCCTCGATGCGCCGAACCGCCATGAGCGCCGGGGCCTGCGTGTCGACGAGTGCCTGCAGGCGGTCCACCTGCTGCTGATCGCGCAGCACCGCAATGCCGAGATTGGCCAGCAGCAGCACGGCCACCACAGCCCACCAGAACCGTGCGACGGCGGGACGCGGGGGCAGCAGACCAGCCTCGCGCATCGCCGGGGCAAGATCGAATTCGAGCTGACCACCGTCCGCATCCAGCGGACCGATATGCGCGGGCACGACGCCCGCCGCCTGCGCGGCCTCGGCAATTGCGCGCGCGCGGACGAGCGGCAGTGCGCCCACCTGCACGCGCACCATGTCTCCCCCGCTACCGGAAGTGTCTGCAGGCCCCAGCGTTCGGATGCCGATCACCACGCTCTCCGCCGGGACGGGCATGATCCTGTCGGCATCGAGCGCGATCAGCGCCGCGAGATCGGCCTGCGGCAGGCGCGGCAGGGTGAGCCTGCGCACGAGGCACAGTTCAGGCGGGATCACCAGCGTATCGACGCCTCGGCGGCTCGCCGCGATCACGGCGCCTTGCTCGTAGCGGTGCCATGCAGTGAGGCCGCTGCTTCTGACCATGCCTGCCGGGAGCAGCTCCGCCAGTTCGCGCAGCCACCAGTCGAAACCGCCGCGCGCCATCCGCGCCAGCGTCGTCATGTCCGAATTGAGCAGTTCGGAGAGGTTCATGGCGTCTCTCCGCAGTCGAAGGTCTTCCGGCCCTCCTGACAGCCGAGGCGCACCCCGCTGAGCGGCCGTACCATCAGCACCGGCCAGGGGCGCGCATCGCCTTTGGCGAAGGCAAGGCGGATGCGCACCAGCTTGGGCGGCCGCGCGCGGGCCTGCCAGCGGCTTTGCCATGTATCGCGACCGGTGAACCGGTCGGTGCCGTAGTAGGCGATGTCGAGCCGCTCCACACCGTCCAGCAGCGGGGCTGCATTCCACCCATCCACCGACGCGGCACCGAGATCGCGGCCCGCCAGCAGCGGCACATTGTACAGCACAAGCTCGCCGCGCGGCGTTCGGCGCAGGCGCAGCGCCTGCAACTGGTGCGCGCCGTCGGCAGCGAAACCGGGCGCGGTGAAGGTCAGTTCTTCGGGGTAGCCAACCAATGCGATCGTATCGCCAAGCCCGCGCGGATCGGCCTGCGTGCGCATCTGTTCGAGCCGCGCGCGCAGCACGGTCTGCACGGAAACGACTTGCTCGAGTGCTGCGGATTGCCGCTGCGCGGAGCCGTCAAGCCGGGCAATCAGGTTTACTACACCCGCGATCAGGGCTGAGATCATGCCGAACAGCGCGAGCGCCACCAGCATTTCGGCGAGCGTGAAGCCGGCGTCGTGCCGGGCGCGGCGGGGGAGGGCGGCGGCGCTCATTGCTGGGCCTTCAGCGAGGTGAGCCGGGCGAGGGTGCGGCCAGTGGCGGCATCGCTGACTTCGACGCGCACCGTCCGCAGCGCGAAGCCATCCGCCGCTGCCTCCGTATAGGCTTCGCTGGTGATCGCCCACGCGAGGCGGCCATCAGTGCCGCGCGCGGGGATCGGTGAGCCGGGGCCCGGCACGCTTGCCGCCGCCAGCACCGAGCGCGCCAGCAGGAGCGCCTGCCGCTGATCGGCGGCGACGGTAGCGGTGCGCCCCATCTGCCACACCGTGTCGTAGACCACCGCCGCCATCAGCGCCGCGATGGCCAACGCCACCAGCGCTTCGACGAGCAGGAAACCGCGCTCTGCGAGACCCGGTTGCATCGCCTAGGCCCCCTTTCCGGCGCCGACACGCGGGATGTCGAAGGTGGTCTGCGCGCGGCCGGTGCCGAGCGTGAGCTGGCCGCCGGTCGAGCTGCCATCGGGGTAGAACAGGACGGTGCGGGGCTGCAGCGACAGCGGCTGTGTGGTCGAAACGGCGATGCGGCGCGTACCGGCGATCAGCAGCCCCGAGGCGTCAGTGCTCAGTGCCACCGGAACGCCGCTGCGCATGGCCGCAGACCGGGCGGCCGCCATGCCTGCCGTGACCTGTTCGCGGAGCAGGCGCTGCTGCACGGCGCCGCGCGCCGTCTCGATTCGGGGATAAAGCAGCCCCGCGATCAATCCGGTGATCGCCAGCACCACGAGCATCTCAAGCAGCGTGAAGCCGCGCTCGGCATGTGGGCGAAGGGAGCGAGCGACGCGGTGCATGGCCTACCAGTTGCCGTGATCCTTGGCCTCGCCGCTGCCGCCTTCGGCATTGTCGGAGCCCAGCGTATAGACGTCGACTTCGCCGTGCTTGCCGGGAACGGCATAGCGATAGGGATTGCCCCAGGGATCGGTCAGCGCCGCCGCATTGGGCAGATAGGGCCCGTGCCAGTCGGCCATGCCCGCCGGCTGGGTGACGAGCGCCTGCAGCCCCTCCTGCGCGCTGGGATAGCGCCCGGCATCGAGCCGCAGCAGCTTGAGCGCGGCATCGACGTTCTTGACTTGCACCGCCGCCGTCTCGCTGCGCGAGCTGCCGAGATACTTGATCACTTGCGGCCCGACGATGGCAGCGAGCAGGCCGAGGATGGCGAGCACCACCAGCAGTTCAAGCAAGGTGAAGCCGTTGCGGAGGGGGAGACTTTTCCGGATTTTCATTGGGCCACCGCCAGATCGTTGAAGCCGAGAATGGCTGAGAGGATCGAGGCGACAATCGCCGCGACCAGCGCACCGAGCGAGACGACGACAACCGGCGTCGCGATGGCAATCACGCGCTCCAGTTGCATCTTCACCTCGCGGTCGAGCACCGTGCCCAGCCGCGCGAGCATCGGGCCGAGCTGCGAGGTTTCCTCGCCGGTGCGAATGAAGCTGAGGGCCATGGCGGGGAGCACCTGACGTTCGGCCAATGGCGCAGCGAGGCCGCCGCCTTGCCGGACAATGTCGGTCACTTCGCCAAGGCCCGCATTGATGTGGCGGTTGGCGACCGTGCGGCGGGCGAGTGCCAGCGCGCTGGGCAGCGGCACGCCGCCATCGATGAGCGCGCCGAGGCTGCGGGCGAAGCGCACCGTCTCGATATTGCGGACAAGCGCGCCGATCTGCGGGACTTTGAGGATGGTGCGGTCGAGCCAGACTTTGCCGCCAGGTCGGGCGAGCGCGGCGCGGGCAGCGAGGACGGCGGCTACAAGCGCGGCGAGTATCAGCAGGCCATGTTCGCGCACGAACCGGCTGGCGCCCATCACCGCGAGCGAGGCGGCGGGGAGCTTGCCGGGCGGGGCGGAGGCGAACAGCGCCTCGAACTGCGGGACGACGAACAGGAGCATCAGCAGGATCACGCCGATGGCGATCACGCAGAGGATGAGCGGGTAGGTCATCGCGGAGGTGATCTGGCGGCGCTGTTCGTCGGCCTGCTCCAGCATGCCGGCGAGCCGGGCAAGCGCTTCGCCGAGCTTGCCGTTGGCCTCGCCCGCTTCGGTCATCGCGGGGGCGAGGCCGGGGAAGAGATCGGGGTGGGTGGCGAGCGCGGCGGAGAGCGGCTTGCCCTCGCGCACTGCTGCCAGCACATCGGCGAGGCGGGCGCGCAGCGGGGGATGGGTGACGTTGTCGACCGCGATGGCCAGCGCCCGGTCGAGCGGGAGGCCCGCCTGCAGCAGCACACCGAGTTCGGCAAAGACATTGGTGACGAAGCGGGCGGGTGTCTTGCCCCTACGCGCGGTGGTCGCGGATGTGGGCTCGGCAACTTCGATCGGGCGCATGCCGGACTTGCGCAAGGTGGCGATGGCGTCGGCGCGGCCCGACGCCTCGATCTGGCCAGAGACGGCGGCGCCATTGGCGGCTAGTGCGCGGTACTGGAAGGTCGCCACGCCGCTCAGTCCTCGCTCGCCACGCGCAGGACTTCCTCGAGCGCGGTGAGGCCGGCCCGCGCCTTGGCGATGCCGTCTGCGCGCAAGCTGCCCGAGCCGGCGCGCGCGGCGGCCTCGGCTATGGCGCGGGTGTCGGCGCGGGCGAGGATGAGGGCGCCGAGTTCGCGGTCGATGCGGATGAACTCGAACACGGCCATGCGCCCGGCATAGCCCGAACCCTTGCACTGCGGGCAGCCGACGGGGTGGTAGAAGGTGTGGCGCTCGTGCGGCGCGGCGGCGATGCCGAGCCGGTCCAGCAGCGCCGGGTCCGCCGCATAGGGCTCGCGGCAATGCGGGCAGAGCCGCCGTACCAGCCGCTGCGCGAGGACGCCGGTCAGCACCGAGGACAGCAGGAACGGCTCCACTCCCATGTCGAGCAGGCGGGTGACCGCGCCGGCCGCGGTGTTGGTGTGCAAGGTCGAGAGAATCATGTGGCCGGTGAGCGCGGCCTGCACCGCGATCTGCGCGGTTTCAGTATCGCGGATCTCGCCGACCATCATCACGTCCGGGTCCTGCCGCAGGAACGAGCGCAGGGCGCTGGAGAAGCTGTAGCCGATGGCGGGGTTGATCTGGCTCTGCACGACGCCGGGGAGGCGGTATTCGATCGGGTCCTCGATCGTCATCAGCTTGCGCTCGCGCGCATTGAGATGGGCGAGCGCGGCGTAGAGCGTGGTGGTCTTGCCCGAACCGGTCGGCCCGGTGACGAGCATGATGCCATGCGGCTGGGCAAGCGCGGCGAGGAACTGCGCGGCAAGCGCCGGATCGAAGCCCAGTGCTGCGGGATCGAGCGCGAGGTTGGCGCGGTCGAGGATGCGCATGACGACGCTCTCGCCATGGATCGAGGGGGCGGTGGCGACGCGCAGGTCGATCTCGTGGCCGCGCACGGTCAGGCGCAGGCGGCCATCCTGCGGCAGGCGGCGCTCGGCGATGTTGAGCCCGGCCATGACCTTGATGCGGCTGACCACCGGCGCGCGCATGGCGGAGGGCTTGGCGGGCATGTCGCGGAGCACGCCATCGATGCGGAAGCGGATGGCAAGGCGGTCTTCGGTCGGTTCGAGATGGATGTCCGAGGCGCGGGCATCGACGGCATCGGCGATGAGGCGGTTGACCGCGCGGATCACCGGCGCGTCGCTGACGAGATCCTTGAGCCGTTCGAGATCGCCCTCGTCGACTTCGTCCTCCACTTCGGCCGGTATGGCATCGCTGCGGTAGAGCCGGTCGATGGCGGCATCGATGTCGCCCCCGCGCGCGACACGTGGTTCGACGCGGCGGCCGGTGGCGAAGGCGATCCCATCCACCGCCTCGCGGTCGAGCGGGTTAGCCATCGCGACGACGACCGCGCCGTCTTGGATGGACAGCGGCAGGGCGCGGCGATCACGCAGGAAGGGGGCGGAGACTTCGGGCACGGCGGCGGTCTCGGCCGGGAACTGCGCCGCTTCGACCAGCGGCAGGCCCAGCGCGTGGGCGAGGGCATCGGCGAGCGCGTCCTCGGAAATCAGGCCCAGCCGCGTGACGATCTTGTCGAGCGTTTCGCCGGTCTCGCCCTCGACAAGCCGCGCGCGGACTAGCGCTTCCTCCGGCATCCCGGCCTCACCCCGCAGGATGGCCACGAGCGCGGCAGAGGGATCTTCGACAGGAGTGCGCATGCCCGGCACTATCATCGCGAGTGGTAAAGGAATTGCCCGGATCTTGCACCCGTCCACGGCCCTCGCGCAGACGCCGCGAGTGTCTTTTCCATCCCCACCTCGCCCCCTCGTTACCGGGTTGCCGGCGCCGTTTCGCGTTGAAACTCAGCGGAAAAACGCGGCCTTTCCTGCTCTGTCTACGCCAAGCCGGGGCGCGGCGCGACTCTTTATGTGACCGTAGTTTGACGGATGCCCATGCTGCCGCGCATCAGACTTTTGCAAAATGCGCATCATTTATTGCGGAGCAGATGCGCGCAAGGCGCTAGGAATTCATCCTGTATTAAGGGCTGGGCAGGTAATAGAAATGCATCACTTCCCTGTCGGTCGTGAAGGTTACATCCCAATCCTGGCGGCGGCAGCTTTGGCTTCCGCCGCCGTTTTTCAATCCGCTCCTTGCGCGCCAAGCGTGCGGATCGCGCGGTTGAATTCCTCCAGCGGGATCGCACCCTCGGTCATTGTCACCCTGCCGGTGCGATTGTCGCGCACGACGATGGCGGGCGTTCCGGTCACTCCGGCGACGTTGGCTGCGTTGAATTCCTGCCCGAGCGCCTCGACCGTGCCCGGCGCATGAACACAGCCATCGAGCGCGGCGAGGTCGGCGACGCCCGCGGCCTTGGCCAAGGCTTCCACACTGATCCCCGGTTTCTCCGGCAGCCCGGCGCCGTTGGTGCGGGTCAGTTCCATGTAGCGGTCGAGGAAGCGGTAATAGGCCGGCGCCGAAGTCTGCTGGCCGATGCACAGTGCGGTCGCCGCCGCAATCAGGGCAGGGCGCCCATGCATCGGCAAGGGCAGCAGGCGCACCGCCAGGTTGACCCGGCCGCCGCTTGCATCGACCACCTTTTCCGGCGTGCGCCCCAACTCCTTGCAATAAGGGCACTCCGGATCGAGCCAGACGATCACGCTGAAATCGCTGGCAGGCTGGCCATATACCGGCTCGCGCGCTGCGTCGACTGGCGTGACCGGCCCGGCGCCGTGCCAGATGGATTGTCCATCCGTATCGGCGGCGAGAGCTGGCGCAGCGGCGCAGAGGGCAAGGGCGGCGCCTGCGAGCAGCGGACGAACAAGGACGTGTCGGAGAAAGTTCATCGGCGGGCCTTCGGCTGAAACGGTGGCAAGGGTATGACAGCGTGAGGTTCGCCGACCGCGCGCAGCATAAGCAGCCAATTCGCGCTAGGCAATTTGCGCGAGGACTGTATATCACGGGATATAGCTTGATGGAGCCCGCCTTGCTGTCCCCGTTCCGCCCAGTTCGGCATTGTCTCGTTTTGTGCATTCTCCTGCTCGCGGCGCTCGCACCGCCAGCGCATGCGCAGGCGCGCGGGCCGCTGGTGCTGGCGGCGGCGAGCCTGCAGGAAGCGCTGACGGCGGCGGCGGACAGCTGGACGAAGAAGGGGCATCCGCGCCCGGTGCTGTCGTTCGCGGCGTCCTCCGCACTTGCCCGGCAGATTGCCGCAAAGGCGCCGGCAGACTTGTTCTTCTCGGCCGATCAGGAGTGGATGGACTACCTTGCCGGCCGCAATCTGATCGTCTCGGCCACGCGTGTCGACCTTCTCACCAACCGGCTCGTCTTCGTCGCGCCGGTCCGCAGCCGGGTGAGCCTGGTGGTACGGCCCGCCTTTCCGCTGGCCGAAGCACTGGGTGGCGGGCGGCTGGCGCTGGCCGATCCCGATGCGGTTCCCGCGGGTCGCTACGCCAAGGAAGCGCTGACCCGGCTCAAGGTCTGGCCAAGCGTGGAAGGCAATATCGCGCGGGCAGAGAACGTGCGCGCCGCCCTGGCACTCGTCTCGCGCGGTGCCGCTCCGCTGGGCATCGTCTATGCAACCGATGCGCGGGCGGACAGCTCGGTGCGTGTCGCGGGGTGGATTCCGGCGAACACGCATGAGCCGATCGTTTACCCGGTCGCCCGCCTGGCGGCTTCATCCAATCCGGAAGCGGAGAGCTTCCGCCGCTTCATCGTATCGGCGGAAGGCAAGGCGATCTTCCGCCAATACGGCTTCGGCACGCGCTGAGCGGACGCCCCGGCAATGGGCATGAGCGCCGAGGAATGGGGCATCGTCGTGCTCTCGCTGCAAGTGAGCCTTGCCGCGATTGCGGGCGCGCTGCCGGTGGCGTTCTGCCTCGCGTGGGTGCTCGCGCGGATGCGCTTTCCCGGCAAGATCCTGCTTGACGGGCTTGTCCACCTGCCGCTGGTACTGCCGCCGGTGGTGATTGGCTGGCTGCTGCTGATCGCGTTCGCGCCGGAGGGGCCGGGCGGGCGCTTCCTTGCCTTGTTCGGCATCAGCGTCCTTTTCCGCTGGACCGGCGCCGCCATTGCCGCTGCCGTGATGGCGCTGCCGCTGATGGTGCGCGCAATACGGCTGAGCCTTGAGTCGGTCGATCCCCGGCTCGAGCAGGCCGCGCGGACGCTGGGGGCAGGGCCGTTGCGCACATTCGCCACGATCACGCTGCCGCTCGCCGCGCCGGGTGTGCTGGCAGGCGCGGTGCTGGGCTTTGCGCGCTCGCTGGGCGAGTTCGGCGCGACGATCACGTTTGTCTCCAATATCCCGGAAGAAACCCGCACCTTGCCGCTGGCGATCTATGCCGCGCTCCAGCTGCCCGGCGGGGACAGCGCGGTGTGGCGGCTCGCGCTGATGGCGGTGGCCTTGTCGCTGGCGGCGCTCGTGGCGTCCGAGGCGCTGAGCCGGGCTTCGGGCAGCGGCAGGGGCGGCCATGTCCTTTGAGATCGACGTGGCTTTGCGGCGCGGCGAGCGGACGATTGGCTGCCGCTTTACTGCACCAGCGGGGATAACCGCGCTGGTCGGCCCTTCCGGCGTGGGCAAGTCGAGCGTGCTGGAGGCGATTGCCGGCCTGCTGCGGCCGGAGGCGGGCCGGATCGCGGTCGGCGGCGCGGTGCTGTTCGACGGCGCTGCGGGCGTGAACCTTGCGCCCGAGCAGCGCGCCTGCGGCATGGTGTTTCAGGACCTGCGCCTGTTTCCCCACCGCCGGGTGCGGGACAACCTGCTTTACGGGCACAGGCTCGCGCCGCCCGAACGCCGCTTCATGAGCCTCGATGAGGTTGCCGCCTTCCTCGATATCGAACCTCTGCTGGATCGGCGCCCGCGCACGTTGTCCGGCGGCGAGGCGCAGCGTGTAGCCATCGGTCGGGCGCTGCTGGCGGGGCCGCGCTTCCTGCTGATGGACGAGCCACTGACCGCGCTCGACGATGCGCGGCGCGAGGCGATCATCGCGGTGATCTTGCGCATCCGGGCGGAACTGGCGTTGCCGATCCTGCTGGTGAGTCACGACCGCGCCGATGTCGCGCGGCTGGCGGACGCCGTGGTCGAAATGCGGGCCTAGATCTCCAGCTGGCTGCCCAGCTCGATCACGCGGTTGGTCGGCAGGCGGAAGAACACCATCGCGCTTTCGGCGTTGCGCACCATCCACGCGAAGAGCTTCTCGCGCCAGATCGCCATGCCGGGCCGCTTGGAGGCGATCAGCGTCTGGCGGGCGAGGAAGTAGCTCGTTTCCATCGGCTTGAACACACCGCCGGCGCGCGTTTCGGCCTGCAGTTCGGCCGGGACATTGGCCTCGTCCATGAAGCCGATGCGGATGATCATGCGGTAGAAGCCGTGGCCGAGGTCTTCCACTTCGCGGCGCTTTTCGGGCGGCACGTGGGGCACGTTCTGCGTCTCGACCGTCAGCACCACCACCCGGTCATGCAGGATGTGGTTGTGCTTGAGGTTGTGCAGCAGCGCGGGCGGGATGCCTTCGGCGTTGGAGGCAAGGAACACCGAGGTGCCGGCAACGCGGCGCACCTTCTGGCAGACCGAACCCAGGAAGATGTCGAACGGCATCGAATCCTCGGCAAGCCGGTCGCGCATGATCTTGCGGCCGGTCGACCATGTGCTGAGGATCGTGAAAATGATGCAGGCGCCGACCAGCGGGAACCAGCCGCCATCGGGGATCTTGGTCATGTTCGAGGTGAAGTAGGCACCATCGATCATCAGGAACAGGCAGGTGAAGAAGCCCGCCACCAGCGGCGGCCATTTCCATACCTGGAACACCAGCACGCCGAACATGCACGAGGTGATGAACATCGTGCCGGTGTTGGCAATGCCATAGGCCGAGGCGAGGTTGCCCGAAGTGCGGAAGCTGATCACCAGCATGACCACCAGCGCGAGCAGGGCCCAGTTGATCAGCGGCACATAGATCTGTCCCGCCGCGGTAGCGCTGGTGTGGCGGATGCGGATGCGGGGAAGATAGCCAAGCTGCACGGCCTGCTGCGACACCGAAAAGGCCCCCGAAATCACGGCCTGGCTGGCAATCACCGTCGCCGCCGTCGCAAGCAGCACCAGCGGCAGGCGGAGGCTTTCCGGCGCGAGCAGGAAGAAGGGGTTCACCACCGTTTCCGGCCGGTTCATGATCATGGCCGCCTGCCCGAGGTAGTTGAGCAGCAGGCAGGGAAACGCGAAGCCGAGCCAGGCCGTGGTGATCGCAGGGCGGCCGAAGTGGCCCATATCCGCATAAAGCGCTTCCGCCCCGGTCACGGCGAGCACGATCGAGCCGAGTGCGAGGTAGGCCATCAACGGATCGTGCGCGAAGAAGCGGATGCCATGGAGTGGGTTCAGCGCCCAGAGAATCTCCGGCGCCTCCATGATGCCGATTACGCCCAGCACCGCGATGGTCAGAAAATAGAACATCATCACCGGCCCGAACAGTTTGCCCATGGTCGCCGTCCCGCGGGACTGGATGGCAAACAGGCCGAACAGGATCGCGATCGATATCGGCAGCACCAGATGCTCGAAGCCGGGATGCACCACGGTGAGCCCCTCGACCGCCGAGAGCACGGAGACCGCCGGGGTGATCATGGCATCGCCGAAGAACAGCGCCGTCGCGGTGAGGCCGAACAGCGCCATCACATATGTCCAGCGCGGGCTCGGCAGGCAGCGGCTGACCAGCGCAAGCAGCGCGAGGCTGCCGCCTTCGCCCTTGTTGTCAGCGCGCAGGACCAAGAACAGGTACTTGACCGTAACGATCAGGATCATCGTCCAGAACACGATGCTGAGCACGCCGAACACGTGGGTCTGGTCCACCTTCAGCAGGTGGTGGCCGACAAAGGTTTCCTTGAACGAGTAAAGCGGCGAGGTGCCGATATCGCCGAACACCACGCCGATCGCACCGACGGCGAGCGTGGCAAGGCTTTCCTTCTGATGGCCGTGGCCCGTGTCGTGGGACTCGGAAGGAGGCGCCGCCGCTTCGCTGCCGGAAACAGAGCTGTGGTCGGGGGCCGTGCCGTCTGGCGGCACGCCATCCTGAGTCGCGTTTCGGTCCATCGGCGGGCCGCTACTCCTGCCGGAGGTTCCTTGCGAGAACTATTTTGCGGCCCCGCCGGGCCTTGCCTACTTCGGGGGATCGGCGGGGGAGGGGGCCGGGGTGACGAGCCTGTCTGCCGGGACGATCACGACCGGCGCGGCGGTGCGATCGCCGGTGGGATCGCGCACCGGGCGGGTGGCGGTGCTGCCGATCGCGCCGGCATTCTCGAACGCGCGCAGGATCGGGGTGGCAAGCGGCACATCGCCGTTGTGCCTGACCTTGCGCAGGTGCCGCTCGGCATCATAGCGCGCGGCATCGGGCATCAGCCACGCCTGCTCAAGCGCGCCCGCTGCCGCAAGCACGCGGGCCTTGGCAACATAGGCGTTGGCGATGGCAGTGTTCGAATTGCTGCGCGCCAGCAGAAGTTCGCGCGCGAGATCGAGCACGTCCAGCGTGGTGATGAGCCCGGCACGCTGCTGCAGCACCGCGCCTTCATAGGCCTTGCGCGCGGAATCTTCGGCCGAGCGGTAGCTGGCGATCGCGGCCTGCTGGGCCTGCCAGTCGTTCCACGCGGCGGCCAGCGTCGCGCGGTTTTCGCGAAGGGACGCATCGAGCAGGCGCCAATCGGCGTCGTTCGCGGCCATCGCCTCGCTCACCCGCGCCTTGCGCAGGCCGCTTTCGAAGATCGGCCCGGAAATGATGAACTGCCCGCGCAGATCGCGCTGCCTCAGATCGTCGGTATAGGCGCTTTGCGATCCATAGCTGGCGCTGCCCTGGAAATCGATGCGCGGCAGGAGGTCCGACTTCGCCGCTGCGACACTGGCCCGCGAGACCTTCTCGCGCGCCTGTGCGGCGAGCACGATCGGGCTGTGCAGCTCCGCATAGGCGTAGGCTTCCTCGAGCTGGACGACGGGCAATTGGAGCGGATTGGGCGGCACGAGGTCGCCCGCAGGCACACCGACCATGCGCAGGAACGCGGCCTCGCTCGAGGCGGCATCGCGCTGCGCGTTGTAGACTTGCGCCTGCCCCAGCGACACGCGCGTGGCGATCTGCTGCACGTCGGTCGCCGTCACTTCGCGCACCGCGAGCCGCGACTTGTTGTCATCGAGCTGGCGCTGGAGCGCGGCGAGGTTGTCCTTGGCGATCTGGACCGCCGCCCGATCGCGCAGCACGCCGATATAAGTGGCAATGGCATCGAGCAGGGCCTGCTGCTCGGTCGAGCGCAAGACCTGTCGCTGGAATTCGAGCTGCGCCTGCGAGTTGCGCTCCTGCGCGGCATTGCGGCCGAAGGTGAACAGCGGCTGGTTGAGAACGGCCGAGGCTGTCGTGGTCCAGCCGGACAGGTTGAGCGGCGGGCCGCGGCGCTGGTCGAAACGGTCGCTCTGGAAGGTCGTGGCGAGGCTGTAGGTGAGCCGCGGCCCGTAGTTCGCTCGGGCCTGCGCGATGCGGTAGTCGAAGCTGCGCACCGTCGCGCGCTGGGCGAGGAGGGTCGGCGAGGTCCAGTAGGCCAGCCGCAGCGCGTCGGTGAGCGAGGTGACCGGCGTGCCCGAAGCCGCGAGTTCCGCGACATCGGCCGGGGTTCCCTCCGGCAGTTCGGGACGCACGGCGATGCGGTCTGTTGCGTCAGCGGTGTTGTCACCCGCGTCGGCACGATAATCGCCGGGGTCGCGGCCGCTGTCCGGATCTTCGGTGCCATAGCTGCTCGCCGAGGTGCCGGTATCGGGCGGGCCCTGAACCGGACGCGCCATCGGGAGTTCTTGCGCAAAAGCCGGGCTCAGCATGGCACAGGCCGCCGAGGCAGCGAGCAGCGCAGCGCGAATGTGCAGTCGAGGTGCCATTGTCACGCTGCTCAATTGTCGCGGAAGGCGCGCATGAACTGGTCCATGAACGGCTTCGTGAGGTAGGAGAGCATCGAACGGTAGCCGGTCTCGATATAGACTTCCGCCGGCATGCCGCTGCGCAGCGCGAGGCCTTCCTTCTTCACGGCAGCCAGATCGACTTCGATCCGCACCATGTAGAAGGCCTGCCGGGTTTCCGGGTTTTCGCTGCGGTCGGTCGCGACGTAGATGACCTTGCCCGGGATCGCGGGCGTCGTCGGCCGGTTGAAAGAGGTGAACAGCACGCGCGCGTTCTGCCCAACCATCGTCTGGTCGATGTCCGCCGGGCTGACCATCGCCTCGACCACGAAGGTATCGCGATCGGGCACGATTTCCATGATCGGCTCAGCCGGCTTCACGACGTCGCCGACAGCCGCGAACGCGATCTTCTCGATGACCCCGGTGTAGGGCGCGCGGATTTCGCTGCGGTCCTGCTGGTCGGATGCAGCAACGCTGCGCAGCTGCTGCTGGTTGAGCGCGGTGTTGACCTGCGCGAGGTCGGTGCCGGCTTGCACCCGGCGGGTCTGCGCAAGCTGGATCGATTGCTCCTGCGCTTCGGTGATCCGGGCGCGGGCCTGCGCGATCTGCGCCTGGAGCGAGCCGACGTTGCCGTCGAGATCGACCGCGGTGCGTTCGAGCTGGTTGAGGCGGTTGATCGTGACGAGCTGCTTGTCCCACAGGTCCTTCACGCCCTGCCGCTCGGGCTCGATCAGCCGGCGCTGCTCCTTGAGCGCGGCGATCTGCGATTCCAGCCCGCGGATTTCCTCGTTGTACTGCTGCACCCGCGCCGCGAGCTGCGCCCGCAGCCCCGCTTCCTCGGTCTGGCGGATCGCGAAGAGGCGGCTCTCGTCCGCCATGGCCTTGGCTGCGCTGGGGTTCTTCGAATTGACCAGCTCCGCCGGGAAGACCAGCCGGCCCGAACCCAGCCGCTCCGCTTCGAGCCGCGCCTTCTGCGCCAGCAGCTGTTCGACCGTGAGGTTGGAATAGGTCGCGTCGGCGCCGGTCACCCGGTCGTCAAGCCGCATCAGCAGCTGACCTTGCGTCACATGCTCGCCATTGTGCACATAGATCGCCTTGATCACGCCGCCGGTGGGGTGGGCGATGCGCTTCACGCGCGATTCCATGCCGACCGAGCCACCGCCGATCACCGCACCGCCCATCGGGATCAGCGCGGCGAGCAGGAGCAGCACGATGAACAGGCCGCCGATGGTGTAGGTGAGCCGCTTGAGCAGGACCGGCGACTTCGCCTTGTCCGCCCCTTCCTCGGCGAACACCGGCAGAAGCTGGCGCGCGGGATCGGGAATGGTGGTGGGCATGTTCATGCGGTGGCTTCCTTGGCCGGATTGCTGCTGGCCTCGGCGCTGACCTGGCCCGGCGCGTTCTGCGCCTGCATGCGTTGCAGCACTTCGTCGCGCGGGCCGAAGTCCATCAGTCGTCCGGTGTTGATGACTGCGAGGTGGGTTGCGGGGCCCAGCGTGGCGGGGCGGTGCGTGATCATGATGACGATGCCGCCGCGCGCGCGCATGCCGGCAATGGCATTGGCAAGTGCCGCGTCACCGGCTGCATCGAGGTTGGAATTGGCCTCGTCGAGCACGAGGAGGAACGGATCGCCGTAGAGCGCGCGGGCAAGGCCGATGCGCTGGCGCTGGCCGGCGGAAAGCTCGACCGCGCCTGCCGAAACGGGGGTCTCGTAGCCATCGGGGAGGGCGAGAATCACCTCGTGCATTCCGGCAGCCTTGGCCGCCGCCATGATCCCCTCGGAGGTCGCATCCGGATCGAACCGCGCGATGTTCTGGCCGATCGTGCCGTCGACGAGGTCCACCGTCTGCGGCACATAGCCGAAATAGCTGCCGAGCGTTTCCTGATCCCACTGATCGAGCGTTGCGCCGTCGAGCCGCACTTCGCCGCGGTTTGGCTTCCAGATGCCGAGGATCGCACGCACCAGCGTCGTCTTGCCCGCTGCGCTCGGTCCGATCACGGCGAGCACCTGGCCCGGCGTCAGGTTGAACGAGACGCCCGAAAGCGTGAAGCGCTGCGTGCCCGGCGGCGCGACCCAGATATCGCGCACCGAAAGCTCGCTTGAAGGGCGATCCAGCACGACGCCGCGCGCGGCGGGCTTGCGGAAGGTGGCGACGGCCTGCGTGATGCGGCCCCAGCCCATGCGCGCGGCGACGAGGCTCTTCCATGTGGCGATGGCCTGATCGACCGGTGCGAGCGCGCGGCCTGAAAGCACCGAGGAGGCGAGGATCACGCCGCCACTTGCCTTGCCGTCGATCACCAGCAGCGCGCCGACCGAGAGGATCAACGACTGCAGCAGCATGCGGAACGCCTTGCTCGCGCCGCCAAGCCTCGAAACCGTGCGCGAGAGATAGGACTGCGCTTCGATGAAATTGCTTTCCCAGCCCGCCGTGCGCGCCACCAGCCGTTCCTGCATGCCCATCGCATAGGCGCTTTCGGCAAAGCGGATTTCGGACAAAGCAGCGGCGGAGCGGCGGCCGGTGATATTGGCGAGTTCGCGCGAACCGGCATTGGTGCGGCGGTTCGACACGATCGCAATCCCGGCCATGACGAAAACACCCGCCAGTGCGGTAACACCCAGCCACCAGTGCAGCGAGAACAGCACGATCATGAACATGATCACCCACGGCAGGTCGATCAGTGCGACCGGACCTTGCCCGGCAAGGAACGTGTGAATGGAATCGAGATCGCGGGTGAACTGCAGGCCGTCGCCCTTGTCCGCGCCTGCGCGCAAGGGGCGGGTGACCGTGGCATAATGTACGGCCTCGAACAGATCGTCGTGAACCCCGTTGGCTATGCCGAGCAGAGCCTCACCCCGGATCGCCTCGAACACGGACTGGAACGCGTAGACCAGCAGCAGCATGCCAAACAGGCCGATCAGCGTCGGCACGCTGCGGCTGGGCAAAACGGAATCGTAAACGAGCAGCATGTAGGCCGAGCCGGCGAAGACGAGCACATTGAGCATCACGCTGGCGACAGCGACCAGAACAAGGCCGCCGCGATAACGCGCTGCAAAAAGCCGCATAAATTGTCTGTCTACGCTCATAAACCCCCTGCCGTCTTGCGGCTAACCTAACACAACTGCATCGTGCAAGCGCACTTGCATCCCCATCGGCGGAAGACCCGCCTAGGAAAGTTGCGTTACTGTAATACGTCTAGGCAACGTGAACGCTTGCCGCGTGCCAGAATGCAATCTGATCGACTCGCAAATGAGATCAGGACTGCGACGGCGTGATTGGCGGCCTGAGGGTTGTCCAGGTGACAAGAAACGCCATTAACCGCATGTTAGGTATAGGGAATGGCGCGATTTGCACGGTGAGGCAGGGCCGGGCTCAATCGTCCTCAGGGACGGCGTAGTCGCGTGGGGGAGCAAGACGCAACGCATCGGAGATTGCGATGACCACGGCGATGGCGCGCGCTTCATCGGTAGTGAGGCCGGCAAAATCGGGGAGAAATGCCCGCGCCGCCTGAATCAGGTTACCCGGACTTCGCTCCAGTTCGGAGCGATACTCTGCCAGTGACGTGCACCCATCGATGGCGGACCAATCGATTCCGCCCGGACCCGGCCTCTGGTGAAAGGCCCAGAGCGCCTGCACCGCGCGCTCGACTGCCACACGCGCCTGCGCGCCAACGCCATCCGGCGAAGCGCGAAGTTTCAGCTTCTGGCGATAGCGACGCTGCCGCTCGGCATTGGTCAGGGCCATGGATCCAGAATTGGCGCCGCGGCGATATGGGCGCAATCCGCATTGTTCGTTACGTAACTTTGCCTAGAGGCAAGCGTTTCACAAATGGCGCAGCGTGATTGACGCCGGTCAATTCGCGGTCGCGCCGGGGTTGCTAGGCAGAGATGCCGGGGCATCCCGGCCTTCCGGCAAGAGAAGTGTCCCATGCCACCTGCATCGTCTCCTGCATCGCGTGAACTGCGCCGCTCGATCCCCGGCACGGCCCTGTTCGACGGCGATCTTGCGATGCGCGGCCTGCCGCTCAACGCCATGTGCTTTTCGTTCAACGACGCAGCCAACCGCGCGGCCTTCGTTGCGGATGAAGACGGCTATTGTCGCAAGTACGGCCTCACCGAAGCGCAACGCGCTGCGGTCGCCGCGCGGGATGTGCCCGCGATGCTCGCAGCGGGCGGCAACGTCTATTACCTCGCCAAGCTGGCCGGCATCCTCGGGCTGAACGTGCAGGATCTGGGCGCGCTCCAGACCGGGCGCAGTGTGGCGGATTTCAAGGCCATGCTGATTGCCGCGCGGGCCGGGGTCGATCCTGAACTCGGCGGATTGCATCTGGGCGGGAGGTTCGCCGCCGACCGCCAGAAGGAGAGCGTGTGATGGCACAAGTAGTCGGCGGGTATTTCACCAGCCATGTTCCGGCCATCGGCGGCGCGATCCAGCGCGGCGATCAGCAGGCGGACTACTGGAAGCCCTTCTTCGACGGGTTTCCGCCGGTGCGGCAGTGGCTTGCCGATGTCCGCCCCGATGTCGCGGTGGTTTTCTACAACGACCACGGCCTGAATTTCTTCCTCGATGCCATGCCCACGTTCGCGGTCGGCGCAGCGGCGCGGTATGACAATGCGGACGAGGGCTGGGGCCTGCCGGTCTACAAGAGCTTCGAGGGCCACCCGAACCTTTCCTGGCATCTGATCGAGACACTGGTCGAGGCCGAATTCGACATCACCACCTGCCAGAAGATGATGGTCGACCATGCGCTGTCGATCCCGTTCGAGCTGGCCTGGCCCGATGCCGAGGCGTGGCCCGTCAAGCTCGTGCCGATCGCGATCAACACGGTGCAGTTCCCGCTGCCCTCACCGCGGCGCTGCCTCGCGCTGGGGCAGGCTGTCGGCCGCGCCTTGCGCAGCTGGCGGGGGGACGATCGGATCGTGGTGATGGGGACCGGCGGGCTTTCACACCAGCTGGAGGGCGCGCGGGCGGGGTTCATGAACCCGGACTACGACCGCTTCTGCCTCGATCACCTGGCTGATGATCCTGCTGCGCTTACCGGTCATACGGCCGAGCAAGTGGCCGAACTGGCGGGGACGCAAGGCGTCGAAATCCTCAACTGGATCGCCGCACGCGGAGCGCTGGGCGATGCACCGCAGGTGATGGTGATGCGAAACTACCATCTGCCGATCAGCAATACGGCGGCGGCAACAGTGGTGCTGGAACCGGCCTGAGCGGGCCGGGGCCGGGCTTACTCGCCGGGGTCGTTGACCGCCAGCAGCGCGAGTTCGGTGCGGTTTTCGATGCCCAGCTTCTGGTACATCGCGTGGAGGTAGACCTTCACCGTGCCTTCGCCGATGCCGAGCTCCGCGCCGATATCGCGGTTGCGCATGCCGCGCGCGACGAGGCGGGCGATCCGGCGTTCGCGCTGGTTCAGGCGTTCGAGCGGGCCGCCGGTCTCGACGCTCAACGAGAGATCGAGCGCGCGCTGGAGCAGGGCGGAGTCGATCGCCTTGCCGCCCGCGTGGACCTTTTCGAGCACTTCGACGAGGCCGCCTTCGGCTCCGTCCTTGTAGACGATGCCTTCAACCCCAGCGCGCATCACCGCAAGCAGCTGGCGATCGTTAATCCCCGCCGTAAGCAGCACGACCGCGCGCTTGTCCCCCTTCGACCGCAGTGCTTCCAGCGCCTGCACGCCGTTCATTCCGGGCATGTTGATATCGAGCAGGACAATGGACGGATCATGGGTGCTGATCGCGGCGAGCGTTTCCTCCCCGCTGGCGGTGCCGGCAACGACCTGGAACCGGCTGCCGCGAAGCACGGCCTCGACACCGGCACGAATGAAACCGTGATCATCTGCAACAAGAACGGGTATCATCAGGCAATCCTATTGGGCAGGGCGATATCGAGCATTGCGCCCGGGTGATTATGGCAGATTGAAAGGGTTCCGCCCAGAGCCTCGACACGTTCGCTGATCGATCGGGGGCGATGGATCGGACTGTCAGTGGGGAAGCCTTCGCCGTTGTCGGCGATCCGCAAGGTGAGGCCGGGTCCGCCGGTACTGACCGAGACGACGACGTCGCTGCAACCGCCGTGGCGGGCGGCATTGGCGATCGCCTCGC